>Ga0364873_10005_pt1 | contig 112011 bp, 102 predicted proteins | sample ExccelAu500001D3_2_FD_206928 | JGI IMG/M metagenome (GOLD analysis project Ga0364873, IMG submission 206928) | Enriched cells from Trout Bog Lake Hypolimnion, Wisconsin, USA - BchlTB.Aug07.5000.01.D3 | ecosystem: Environmental > Aquatic > Freshwater > Lake > Hypolimnion/Profundal zone | place... | reverse complement strand
TATTTTGGCTACGGCAGTGTCCTGATTAACGGCGGCACAGAACGGGTCAACAGCGGCGGCACTGCGGCTTATGTCACCGTCAACAACGGCGGCCTGGAAGTCGTCTCCGGCGGCGGCGTGGCCTCCAACACCACGCTCAATACCAGCGGCAGCGAAGTGGTCTCCAGCGGCGGCACTGACTATTACACCTGGGTCAACAGCGGCGGCAGCTTGCTGGTTGCCAGCGGCGGCGTCATTAATAACGACACGCTCAACGGCGCCAGCTTAATCATTTCCACCGGCGTGGTAGCAAATAACATCGTTGTCAGCACCGGCGGCGCGGAAGTGTTTACTGCTGGCGTGTTAAGCGGCACGGACAGCTTAAATGGCGGCACCGGCGTCATTTCCATCAGCGGCAGCGCGTCCAATACCGCCGTATATAGCGGCGGTACAGAAATAATCCTCAACGGCGGCGTGATCAGCGCCAACACCATTAATTCAGGGGGTATTGAAACCGTTGCCAGCGGCGGAATAGACAGCGGTTCGACTTTACAACAAGGCGGCGTTGAAACGGTACTGAGTGGCGGTACCGCAATTGATAGCTTTACCTATTACAGCACTATCCAGATTAACGGCGGCACGGAACTGGCCATTAGTGGTCACACTGCGCGTGCCGTTACTGTAAATAACGGCGGCAACGAATACGTTGCCAGTGCCGGTACCGCACAGTACACCACTATCAACAGCGGCGGCAGTGAAACTGTTTCAAGTGGCGGTGCCGCACAATATACTATCATCAACAGTGGCGGCACTGAGTACGTCGCCAGTGGCGGCGTAGAGTCGGGTGTTACCGTCAACAGCGGCGGAAGTCTATTAGTCGCCAGCGGCGGCGGCGTTAATAACGCCACGATAAACGGCGTCTGGACGATTTCCGCCGGCGCGGTGGCGCATAACACCACGATCAACAACGGCGGCACTGAAACCGTACTCAGCGGTGGCATTACCAGCGGAAACAGCGTCTACGGCACGGAAGTAATCTCCAGCGGCGGTATAGACAGCGGCTCCACGATACAACAAAGCGGCATTGAAACCGTACTCAGTGGTGGCACCGCAATTAATACATACAGCAATGACGGCGGAGTACAGATCAACGGCGGCCAAGAATTAGTTACTAGCGGTTACTCTACTTATTACATTGCCTTAAACAATAGCGGTAGTGAAACTATTTCCGCCGGCGGTCAAGCCAATTACACGGCAATCAACAGCGGTAGCAGCGAATTTGTCTCCAACGGTGGGATTACAACGAACAGCATCGTTTACAACGGTGGCAGCGAAGTGATCTCCAGCGGCGGTCAGGATAATGTCACCACCGTTTCCAGCGGCGGCAGCGAAATTATTCTTAACGGTGGGATTGCCCATAATACTACGGTCACCAGCGGCGGCAGTGAAGTCATCTACAGCGGCGGCGAATTAATGATTTCCGCCGGCAGCAATCCCAGCAACGGCCTGATCCTGAATGGCGGCGCCATTATCGATTTGATCGGCATCGCCGCCACCGCGGCAACCGTGAATTCGGCAAACCAGTTAGTGGTCACCAGCGGCAACACCGTGGTGGATACCTTAGGTTTACTCGGCAACAACAGCAACGATCAATTCATCACGCAATCCGACGGCAACGGCGGCACCGACATCCTGGTTAAATCCTTAACCAGCGTCAGCACCGCCGGTTATAACGCTGCCACCGGCCAGCTTAGCCTGACCGGCAGCAACTTGACCACCACGGCCGCCAGTTTCCAGATTAACGATTTCAGTCTGAAAGGCGATGGCGGCGCTAGTTATACCCTCAGCAGCGGCAGCAGCGTATTGGGTACGCCCACCACCACCAACGTGCTTATTCAATTGTCCACAGCCGATCAACTGGCCGTGGATGGCTTGTTAAATAATAACGGCACTAAAGCCGACGACGGTCTGACTGTTTATAATCTCAGCGCTATCGGCGGCTGGGACGCCGGCGCCAATGCGATTACCACGCTGGGCGTTAATGTCAGCAATGTCAACACTCCCAGCATTAGCACGGTCACGTACAATGCCGCCAGCGGCGTGTTCACCGTCACCGGCGCGAATCTGGACAACCACGGCAGCAGCAACGGCATTGCCTTAACCGACTTTAAATTAAGCGGCGGCGGCAGCAACTACAGCTTTAACGCCGGCAATGATATTGTCAGCAATCTATCAGCCAGCGGTTTTACTATCACGCTAAACAGCAACGATAAGGCCAGCGTTAATGCCATAGTCACTGATAATGGCTTAGCCCCCAGCAGCGGTGCAGCCTACAATCTGTCTGCCATCGCCAACTGGGATAGCGATAGCGGCGCGGCGATTACCACGCAAGCGGTCAGCGTCAACAACGTATTACCAGGCATCACGAGTGCTACTTATAATGTCGCCACCGGCCAGCTTAGCCTGACGGGCCACAACTTTACCGCCGCCACCAGTAGTTATTTTGTCAATGATCTTAGCCTGACCGGCGATGGCGGCGGCAGTTATACCTTAAGCAGCGGCAGCAGCGTCATTGCGGTGCCTAGCACTACCAGCCTGACTTTACAGTTGTCGGCTGCCGATCAACTGGCGCTGGACGGATTATTTAACCATAACGGTGTCACGGCTAATGATGGCCTGAGTGCTTATAAGCTGTCCGCTACCACCGGCTGGGATACCAGCGCCAATGCCAGTAACGGCATAGCCGTGACGGTGAGTAATGCCACGGTTCCCGCGATCAGCACAGTCAATTACAACGCCGCCACTGGGGTATTTACCATCAGCGGCAGCAATCTGGTTAACCACGGCAGCAGCAACGGCATTACTTTGGGTGACTTTAAACTGAGTGGCGGCGTCAGCAGCAACTATCTCTTTAACGGCAATGACAGCATCAGCAACTTAACTGCCGGCGGCTTCAACATTACCTTAAGCAGTGCCGACCATACCAGCGTCAATACCTTCGTCACCGCCAACGGCACTGCGCCACTGAATGGCGCACCCTATAATTTTACCGCTACCAGCTTGTGGGATAGTGACAATGGCGCGCCGGTCAGCAGCCAAGCCGTGACCGTCAACAGCCTGCCGCCTGTCGTTACCGGCGTCAGTTATAATGCCGCAACCGGCTTGCTCAACTTAAGCGGCAACAATTTTAATACCAGCGCCGGTGCTTATACGGTCAACGATCTCAGCTTAACCGGCGATAGTGGCGGCAGTTATACTTTAAGCAGCACCGATACCTTCAGTAACTTCAGCGCCAGCGGCATCAGCATTCAGCTATCCACTGCCGATCAACTGGCGGTAGACGGCTTGTTGAATAAAAACGGCAGTACCGCTAATGACAGGGTGACGGCTTATAATCTGTCTGCCGGCAGCGGCTGGGAAACCGGCGCTGCCGCCATCACCAGTGCAGGCGTGACAGTCAGCAATGTTGTCGCACCGGCTATCAGCACCGTGAGTTATAACGCCGCCAGCGGGGTGTTTAGCATCAGCGGCAGCAATCTGGTTAACCACGGCAGCCTGAACGGCATTACCCTCAATGACCTTAAATTCAGCGGTGGCGCCGGCAGTTACAACTTTATTGCTGCCAATGACAGCGTCAGCAATCTCAGCAGCAACGGTTTTACGCTAACTTTAAGCAGCAGCGATAAAACCTTAGTTAACAGCTTTGTGACCGATAACGGCACAGCCCCAAACAGCAGTGCGGCTTACAATCTCAGCGCTACCTCCAGCTGGGATAGCGACAGCGGCTCCGCTATTACCAGTCAGGCGGTCAGTGTCAATGGTTTATCGCCCTCCCTCAGCAACGTCAGCTATAACGCAGTCAACGGCCAACTCAGCCTGAGCGGTCATAATCTCAGCAGCACCGCTGGCGCTTATATCCTGACTGATCTAAGCCTCAGCGGTGACGACCACAGCAGTTACACCCTCAGCAGCGGCAGCAGCGTTACCTCGGCCGGCAGCACGGCGGTGACTATCCAGTTATCCGCCGCCGATCAATTAGCGATGGATGGCTTGCTGAATAAAAACGGCGGTTTAGCCAACGATGGCGCCAGCGCTTATAGTTTAGCGGCTGCCGGCGGCTGGACTACCAACGGCACAGCGATCAGCAACCAAAGCCTGAGTGTCAGCAATGTCACTGCCCCTAGTATCAGTGCAGTGAGTTACAATGCTGCCAGCGGGGTATTTACTGTCAGCGGCAGTAATTTAGACAACCACGGCAGCAGCAACGGCATTACGCTGGGCGACTTTAAACTGACAGGCGGGGGCAGCGGCAGCTACAGCTTTAGCGTCACGAATGACAGCGTCAACAACCTCAGCGCCACGGGTTTCAGTATCAGCTTGAGCCCTGCCGACCGCGCTACGGTCAATGGCTTTGTCACCGATAACGGTATTGCTCCCAGCAGCGGTGCGGCCTACAACTTTAGCACTAGCGCGCTGTGGGATAGTGACAGCGGCGCGGTAATCGGCAATCAGCCGGTCAGTGTCAGCGGCTTGTTACCCGCCATCAGTAGCGTCAGCTATAATGCCAGCACTGGTCAGCTCAGTCTTAGCGGGCATAATTTCACCAACAGTGGTTATAATGTTGCCGATTTCAACCTGACCGGCGACGGCGGCACTAGTTATACTTTGAGCAGCGCCGATACCCTGGTCGGCACCCCCACCGGCACGGCTGCGGTGATACAACTGTCCAGCACCGACCAGTTAGCGATAGACGGCCTGCTCAATAAAAACGGCACAACCGCCAACGACGGTAAAACTGCTTACAATCTATCTGCCGGCAGCGGCTGGGATACCGGCGCCGGTACTGCAGCTACAACTACCGTTACCGTTAACAATGTCACCGCACCCACGCTCAGCACGGTTAGTTATAACGCCGCTACCGGCGTGTTTACCGTGACCGGCAGCAATTTGGACAACCACGGCAGCAGCAACGGCATCACCGTGAGTGACTTTAAACTCAGCGGCGGCGTCAATGGCAATTACAGCTTTAACAGCAACGACACCATCAGCAACCTGACCGCCACTGGCTTTACCCTAAGCCTAAGCAGCAGCGATAAAACTACGGTTAATGCCTTTGTTAATGCCAACGGCAGCGCCCCCAGCAGTGGCGCGGCGTATAATTTTAGCGCCGGCACCAACTGGGATAGTGACAGCGGCGCGGCAATCACCAGCAAAGCGGTTACTGTCAGCGGGGTTGGCGCACAGCAATTGTTTGCCACAGCACTTTATCCAGCCAATATCGTTGCCGATAGCGCTGGTGATGTGTTTGTTAATGACTTTAACGGCATTGATGAAATCGCCGCAGGCAGCAAGACAGTAACGAATTTAACCGCTGCCGCTAATCTGGGCTTTGATGCGCTGTCTACCCCACTAGCAGTAGATGGCCTTGGCAATGTCTACGCCGGTGTCAACGAGATTTTAGCGAACGGTAATCTGGTGACCTATGGCGTAGCGGAAATTGCTGCCGGCAGCCATGCCATAACCGTATCGCAGCCATTGGCGGCAGCCGTGTTAGCGCTAGCGACCGATAGCGCCGGTGACGTATTTGTGGCAGAAGCCAATAATACCGTGCTGGAAATTGCTGCCGGCAACAACCAGCAATCGGTACTGGCCGACATCGGCAATGGTCTGGTGGTTCCCACCGGGTTGACGGTTGATAGCCACAACGATGTTTACATCGGTGAGGCCAACGGCAATATCGCTGAAACCACGATAGGCAGCCATATATTAACCACAGTCTTGTCCGGCACGCCACAATCCGGCGGTTTATTTTATGCCGGCGGTAGTCTGGGTGTGGATAGTAATGGCGATGTGTATTTCTTAAGCGGTAGTACTGCCAAAGGCTGGGCGGTGGGGGAAATTGCTGCCGGTACGCACACGGTATCGACTGCTGCCGGCTTTATCCCCAGCAGCCCGGCGTTTTTGCCCAAAGGCGTCACGGTAGATGGCGCCGGTAATGTGTATATTACCGATTATATCAACGGTAATATACAAGAAATTGCCACCACCAGCGTCAGCACGGCGGTTAAAACCCAAACCGGCAGTGCGTATTTGTTCAACACGCAACCGATTAACGGCCACCCGGTGAGCATCAATAATCTAATAGCGGGTAGCGGCCAAATCGAGCTGTCCAAATCAGTTTATACGGCTTTTGCCGGCGACAGCAGTGTAACGGCGGCTAATTTCAGTAATGCGGCGGCGGCAACCAGCGCCACAGACTATCTGTATTACAACAGCCATACCGGCGGGTTATATTACGATGTCCACGGCTCCAGCAGCCCTAGTGCGGCGGTGGAAATTGCAGTAGTGGGTGTCAGCAGCCATCCGGCGGATTTGACGCTAGCGGATTTCAAACTGGTGGCTTAACACACCCTAGCGGGGTGTGCCGCTTGTGTCCACGCGATGGAACAAAACCTTAAAGACGACCGACCGGGGCAGTTGTAGAACTGCCCCGTGGGCACAAAAAGAACATAAGACTTGGCCGCCAACAAACCTACTCAGCCACCTGCAACAATTTTTTCAACGCTATCTGATCGGTAATGGTAATAAAACGATTTTGCACCACAATTAAATTATCATCCTGAAATTTTTTTAACAACCGACTGACCGTTTCTAAAGCCAAGCCCAAATGATTACCAATCTCCTGGCGCGTTAACGACAATTTAAATTCCGACGAGGAAAATCCGCGGCGTTTTAAACGTTCCGATAGACTGATCAAAAAATAAGCCAACCGTTCTTCCGCTGGGCGCTTGCTGAGTATCAACTGATTTTTGTCTTCGCTCATTTTTTCACCGGTATGGCGAAAAAGCTCACGGGTTAAACTGGGCACATTTTGAAACAGCTCGTCCATATTGTCGGCCGGCAACAAACAGAAACTGGTGGTTTCCAGTGCAATGGCAGCACAGGAGTGCTTTTCATCAGACAGGCCATCAAACCCCAACAGCTCACCCGGCAATAAAATATTTAAAATATGCTCGTTGCCGTGCTGGTCACTGGCCACCAGTTTGGCGCTGCCGGATTTAATTGCCAAAATACCTCTAAAACTATCACCCTCGTGATAAATAAACTCACCACGCTGCAGCACTTTTTTGGCTTTGACAACTTGGCTGATATTGTTAATATCCTCTTGCGACAAACCACGCGGCAAACAAATATTATCCAAACCACAATTATTGCAACTAACCTGATTGTGTTTTGACAACGGCTGCTTAATCAGATAAATCGATGCTGGGTTCCGCAACATAATCAAGTACCTGCCACGTTATCATGTTCACGGTAATAGCCGATAATTCGCTCCACTTCGATTTTAGACCCCAATATCAACGGCACCCGTTGATGAATACTGGTAGGTTTTACCTCAAGGATGGACTCCCGCCCAGTGGAACAAAGACCGCCCGCCTGCTCGATAATAAAAGCCATAGGATTAGCTTCATACATTAAACGCAGCTTGCCGGGCTTACTGGGATCGCGCAAATCATACGGATAGAGAAAGATGCCGCCGCGATTGAGGATACGATAGACATCAGCAACTAACGAAGCCACCCAGCGCATATTGAAGTTTTTTTCCCGAACGCCATCTTCACCCGCGACACATTCTTCAATATATTGCTGGATCGGCGGCTCCCAAAAACGTTGGTTGGACATATTAATGGCAAACTCATTGCTTTCTTCAGGAATTTTCATATTGCAATGGGTCAAAATAAACTCACCGATGTCCTGATCCAAGGTAAAACCATTGACACCGCTACCAGTGGTTAACACCAGCATGGTAGATGGCCCATATAGCACAAAACCGGCACAAACCTGTTCGCTGCCTTTTCTCAGGAAATCCTCGGTCTCAGCTTCCACGCCTTCCCGACAGCGCAACACCGAAAAAATGGTGCCCACCGTCAAGTTAATATCAATATTGGATGAGCCATCCAACGGATCAAACAACACCAGATATTTACCTTTAGGATATTGCTGGGGAATTTTAATCGGATCGGAAATTTCTTCCGAGGCCATGCCGCCCAAATGTCCACCCCAATCCAGGGCTTTCACCATAATTTCGTGAGTAATGATATCGAGTTTTTTTTGTACTTCGCCTTGCACATTTTCAGAGCCGGCGCTGCCTAACACGTCTATCAGCGCACCACGATTGACACGATGAGAAATTTGTTTACATGCCGTCACAATGTTGTTGAGCAACAAGGTGAACGTTCCAGAAGCATCCGGCAAGCCGCGTTGCTGCTCAATGATAAACTGGGTTAATGTGACTTGCTCGGACATGCTTTTATCTCTGTATTGATTCGGTTTCAGAATTTTCACTTAACAAATTGGCGAGCGCTATTCAATGAATTTTGCTGGAAATGATGCGTCTTGGGATGCATCCATACAGTGAGAGCTGTCTCAGCAATAAAATTTAAATCGTATTGTAGCAAGTTCGGGGTAAAGGTTCACTTCTACAATGTATCCGGCAAGAAAATCTATCAACCTGAAAAACTCGTCATTTTTCAGTATAAATATCCAGCCTGCCACGATGTTGTCGATGTAGGACGCGAAAGATGCGCTTCACGCTGTTCAGCACATCCTATAACACCTTGTTTTTTCAATGTAGAGCTACGTAGAAAGTGACGGACACTAATTAAACAAAGCCTGATATGCATGTGCCGCCGCTTCCGGCTCATCATCGAAAACACCGCCTATCACTGCCAATAAGTCTGCACCGGAATCCAACAACTGTCCACCGTTTTCCGGCAAAATGCCGCCAATCGCCACAATAGGAATGGTGATGGCTAATTTGGCCTGCTGTAAAGTCGCAATTTCGGCAGGCGCTGCCAATGGTTTGGAATTAGACGAAAAAAAACGTCCAAAGGCGACGTAATCCGCTCCCTTGGCTTGCATAGCTATGGCTCGCTTTATATCGTTATAACAAGAAACCCCGATGATGGCTTCCCGCCCTAATCGCTGCCGGGCTTGTTCTATATCACAATCATCCTTACCCAGATGCACTCCGTCCGCCCCCACCGCCAACGCCAATTCCGGATCGTCATTAACCAGCAAGGGCACATGATAATCATGACAAAGCTTTACTAAACTACGGCCCAAATAAAAGACGTCTACCGGTGTCTTATCACGATATTGAATCACTTGGGCACCGCCTTTCAGCGCGGCTTCCACCTCTGCCAACACAACTGCTATCGACTTACCGGCAGTTTGGGTAATCGCATATAAACCGCTGATCGGAAATTTCATGACGCCACCCAAAACAGACGATCAGGATTATGTTGACCTTGCCCGGATTGATAAGCGGCAGCCAAGGACTGCCAAGTAAAATCCTGGGCTTCGTTAATCGCAGTAAAGGTATCCAAACCTTGCGCCAACAGAGCAGCAATCGCCGCCGCTAACGTGCATCCGGAGCCATGATAGCTGTTTGGCAAACGTTCCCAATTGAAAGTTTGAATTTTGCCGGTCGGCATAAAAAGCTGGTTATGCACTAATTCGGAAGTCTCGTGTCCTCCGGTAATCAACACAAATTCCGCACCTTTGGCTTGCAGACTATATCCGCAATCGGCCAGATTATCGCGATTGGCAAGCCTTCTGGCTTCTTCGCTGTTGGGGGTTAACACCGTCGTCAACGGCAACAGCAACTCAACAATGGCATCAAGTAATTGCTGACCTGCCAACTCTGCCCCGCCGCCGGCGGCCAGCACCGGGTCCAGCACTACCGGGATGCCTGGATATTGCCGCAAAATTTCCCGAATTGCCACTACCGTCTCGGGATGCCCTATCAGACCGATTTTAATGGCAGAAACCGAAAAATCAGCTAATATCGTTTTCGCTTGTTGAATAATATCTTTCGGTTTTTGTGGCAACAGTTTTTTGACATTGTGGCTATCCTGTTCTGTCAACGCAGTAATGACGCTGCAACTATGGCATTGATGGCTGACGATAGTTTCAATATCTGCCTGAATGCCGGCTCCGCCACTGGGATCATGTCCTGAAAAACTCAACACCACCGGACGATCTGCTCTCATACCGCGTCCTCTTCGTTAACCAGCATCTGCAAAAAATCCTGTTCCGTAATGACAACTACCCCTTTTTCGGCAGCCGCTTTCAATTTATTCGCCCCGACATTTTCCCCCGCCACCAGAAAATCGGTTTTTGCCGATACTGAATTGCCCACTTTGGCGCCCAACAATTTAGCTTGTTTACTTAATTCATCGCGCGTACCTGATGTTAGCGTACCGGTAAAAACCAGGGTTTTGCCGACCAAAGGGTGTGTACCTGCCGGAGTTTGACGCTGACTGGCTTGCAAATTAAAACCCAAGGCCATCAACTTATCAAACAAAGGTTTGATGTTGGCAAACCCGGCCGTAATCACAGCGGCGGTTTTTTCAGCAAAACCTTCAATATTGATAATTTCGGCTTCGCTGAGCGCAAAAATTTCTGTCAAGGAATAATGTCCCAGTAATCTTTCACAATTGCCCAACCCCATCCGAAAAACCCCAAAAGCCGCCAAAAACCGCCAGTCTTCCACCGCTTCGCTACGGCTGCGCAGCAACTGTTCAACCAAATTTTGCGCTTGCTTTGCGCCAAACCCCATGCTTTCAAATTCAGCGGCAGAGAGTTGATAAATTTCATCAACACGCCGAATACCAAATTCATAAATTTTTTTGATGCTGGCCGCCCCAAAGCCATCATTGTTTTTCAGTACCCGAAAAAAATGCTCCATGCTATTGCTGATTTGCGCCGGACAAGCCAGATTGTTGGGGCAAAGCAAAAAGTCGTTATCCCAGACCAGTTCATGCCCACAACTTGGGCAATGGCTAGGCACCTGAGGAGTAGCAGGCTTAATTACTTGTTCGATTTTAGGGATAACCTCGCCGGAACGCGCCAATTGAATAATCGCCCCCGGCCCTATGCCTTTTTCAACCACCATGCCATAGTGGTGCGCCGTCGCCCTGGACAATAACGCCCCACTGAGCCTGACAGGCTCCAATTCGGCAACCGGAGTAATCCGCCCAGAACGCGAGGTTTGCGGCGTCACTTCTTTAACCAAAACTTCGGCGGTTTGCAGATTTTCCTTGTACGCCAATTGCCAGCGATGGTGGTGGCGGGTGGCACCCAAATATTGTTTGAGCTCCGCATCGGCAATTTCCAGCACCACCCCATCGACATCATAATCAACCTGATGCCAGACAGTTTTAACAATATTTTCAAAATCGCTGAGCAATTGCTCTTTAGAACCAATCCAACCCGGCAGCAAAGCAAACGGGTAAAACACCGCCGCAGCTTCTCTAATGGCTAGCTCAGCATGTCCTTCCAATTGCTTTTCTTTGATGACACTGGCTTGAAAATTACGCGGGTTATCAAAAAACTCAGCTAAATGTTGATCAAAATAACGACGACTAACCACAATTTCACCTGCTCCCAAACCACGCGCGCCCAGATTAGCCACTTGCAAACCGCGCTCAAACACCCGACTGATGTCGGTGCCTTTGCGGCCATCGCCACGGGTATACAGTATTAAGCCATCATCATAGGCTGCATAGCCATCCAATTTGGGAGTCACTTTGAACTGGAGCTCCGCAAGCTCTTTGCCTAGCTCGGCTGCGGCTTTTTCAATACGCTCTACCCACCGCGTGACTTCTGCAAAGCTGTAAGCTTTATCAGTAGAAAGCATGGTAGCCGGCAATTCCACCGTTTTACCGGCAAATGCCGTTTCCGGCTCAACAGCCGCCAAAAACTCATGCTCTGGATGGCGACGTTTTAATTCGGCAAGATAAACAAAATCGTAATCGACATCGCTGACTATCGGCTCCCCACCCCGGTATAGCGCATTAGCTAGCTGTAAAAAACTCAGCAGCTCTTCATCTGTGCAGAATTTAAGTAGCTCAGGCTCGCTAGCTAATTGCTCAAAACGGTTTTCACCGATAACACTGAGGTTTAGATCGGCTTGCAGGATAAGATGTTGTTGACTGACTGACAGCATGATGGATAGGTATGACTTGGCTTTGGCGGCAATTATAGAGCAGTTGACCAACCTCCAGGCAAAAAAAAGCGGGAGAGAATAAATTCTCACCCGCCAGACAACTATCTTTCAAGAGGACTATGCCAAAGGTAGGAAAGCGTTTGACATGGGCGATATTCTAGAGGGGCTTCATAATTAAATCTTGATACATGTCAACAATTATGAGTTTTTAATTCATGCCTGATCATTATCTTTGCAATTTTGACAGAACCCGTGAATTTCAATGGTTTTCCGCTGCGAGGTAAATCCGGCGATACGCAACTCTTCGGCCAAGGACTGCAAGACCAGCACCGCCGGACGCTCTTCTATATTATGACAAACAGCGCAGATCAATAATAATTGATCATGCTGAACCCCGGAACAATGACAGCCTACAAAGGCATTAAGACTTTCAACACGGTGAATTAAGCCTTGTTCCAGTAAAAAATCCAAGGCGCGATAGACAGTAGATGGCTTAGCCGCCTCGTTTAACGGCCGAATTTGATCAAGCAAATCATACGCTTTTACCGCTCTATGACTATTTAAAATAAGTTCCAGCACTTTATGCCGAATAGGCGTCAATTGCGCACCACGCATCAAGCAAAGCTGCTCTGCCGCCGCTATTGCAGTTTGGATACAGTGATTATGGTCGTGTTCGGGTTGGTTAATTTGTGTCATTGGCAAACAGTCATCTGATAAAGGCATTTTACAAGCATATTTGATTTATTGTCAGGCAAAAACCGGGCATGTTAAAAAATCGTCACGATTCACGGCAAATAGATAGACTGCATAGGATGTGCCGACGCTAGGTAAGCGGATCAATCGCAAAAGATACGTTTCACACTATTCAGCACATCCTATAACACCTTGTTTTTAAAAAAATCACACAGAATAGTTACCAAAAATCATTGTCCAAAATGTAAAATCTTAGCTTGCCTATCGTACAAGCTATGCTTATGCTCTAAGCTGCATCAAAATCTCAACTTAAGGAGAGCATTATGTCGGAATCTTATCAATACATCCGCTGGTTTAATGAGTTAAGTATCGAGGATATTCCGCTGGTCGGCGGTAAAAATGCCTCCTTAGGTGAAATGTACCGCGAACTAACAACTCAAGGCCTGAATATTCCCAACGGCTTTGCCATCACTGCCGAAGCCTATCGCTATATACTGGAGCAGGCTAATGCCTGGGCCCCCTTACAAGCCGCACTTGAACATATCGATGCCAATAACGTCAACGATTTAGCAAAACGTGCCCAACAAGCCCGCGACTTGGTGTATGCCGCCCCGTTACCTGCCGATCTGCAACAAGAAATTCTCACGGCTTTCAGCCAATTGCAACAGCAATACAGCGAAGATTTAACCGTGGCCGTCCGCAGCTCCGCCACGGCCGAGGATTTGCCGACCGCAAGCTTTGCCGGCCAGCAAGATACCTATCTTAATATTCGCGGCGGACAAGCATTATTGGATGCCTGCAAACGCTGTTTTGCCAGTCTGTTTACGGATCGAGCCATTCATTATCGGATCAACCAGGGATTTGATCACTTTAAAGTCGCGTTATCTATTGGCGTGATGAAAATGGTACGAGCTGATTTGGCCAGCAGCGGCGTGATGTTTTCACTGGATACCGAATCAGGCTTTAAAAATGCCGTATTTATTACCGGTGCTTATGGTCTAGGTGAAAATGTCGTGCAGGGCGCGGTTGATCCAGACGAATTTTATGTACACAAACCCACCTTTTTGGCGGGTTATCGTTGCGTTTTACGTCGTAATTTAGGCGCAAAAAAAATCAAAATGGTTTATAGCGACGGCACAACGCATGAGGCAACTCACAATATCACTACAGCCAATAGCGAGCGCAGCCAATTTTGCATCAGCGATCAGGATGTTTTGACACTAGCCGATTACGCTCTGAAAATCGAATCTCATTATGCTCGACCTATGGATATGGAATGGGCCAAGGATGGCTTGGACGGACAAATTTACATCGTCCAGGCTCGCCCTGAGACCGTTGCCTCACAGCGAGTCGGCAACGTGTTGGAAGAATACCGGCTTAAAGAAAAGGCGCAAGCCATTATCTTAGGCCATGCCGTAGGCAGCAAAATAGCCATCGGTAAAGCACGAGTGATAGCCAATGTCACCCAACTAGACAGCTTTAAACCCGGTGAAGTTTTGATTGCCGACATGACCACTCCAGATTGGGAGCCCGTGATGAAAACCGCTGCCGCTATTGTCACCAATCGCGGCGGACGTACTTGTCATGCGGCCATTATTGCCAGGGAACTGGGTGTTCCTGCTGTTATCGGCTGCGACAACGCCACCGCTCTGATCAGCAGCGGCGATGAAATCACAGTATCCTGCTCAGAAGGTGATATTGGCAAAGTCTACGCCGGATGCCTGGATTTTGAGGTAAAGCATACCGATCTGTCCGTACTGGAACGACCTAAAACTAAAATCATGCTGAATTTAGGCAATCCAGAGCTCGCTTTTAAATACAGTTTTCTACCAAATGATGGCGTAGGCTTGGCACGGATGGAATTTATCATCAGTGAATACATTAAAGCCCATCCCATGGCGCTGCAGCACCCGGAAAAAGTCGAGGACGACGCAGAACGCGAGCAATTGCAAAACCTAAGTTGTCACTATGCCGGCCCTGCAGCATTTTTTATTGAACGGCTATCAGAAGGAGTAGGCACCATCGCCGCCGCGTTTTACCCTAAGCCGGTCGTGGTACGAATGTCTGATTTCAAAACCAATGAATATGCCACGCTACTGGGTGGGCGTTGGTTTGAACAAACAGAAGCCAACCCGATGATAGGATTCCGTGGCGCATCCCGCTACACTCACCCCGCCTATGCCGAAGGTTTTGCCTTGGAATGCTCAGCCATGAAGCGGGTGAGAGAAGAAATGGGGCTGGACAATGTGATTTTAATGATCCCATTCTGCCGTCGCGAACAGGAAGCTATCCGAGTTTTGGAGTATATGGCGAAACTCGGCTTAAAGCGCGGCGAGCATGGCCTAAAAATTTATGTGATGTGCGAAATCCCCAATAATGTCATCCAGATTGATGCCTTTGCCCGGCATTTTGATGGCTTCTCCATCGGCTCCAATGATCTGACACAGTTAACCCTGGGTGTTGACCGAGACTCACAAATCCTCGCGGAGGATTTTGACGAACGCGACCCCGGCGTCAAGGAAATGATCCGGTTGGCAGTTGACGGCGCCAGACGCAACGGTAAACATTCCGGGCTGTGCGGTCAAGCACCGTCCGATTACCCGGAAATGGCCGAATATCTGGTTGAAATTGGCATTGATTCTATGAGTCTTAATCCAGACACGGTGCTACAGACCACCCAAAGAGTATTAGCCCTGGAGAAAAGCTTAGGCCGTTGAACTAATCGCTGAACGATTGAAATTTTGTAACTACTCAGAATGATTTGAAGCTTGCCATCCCAGGCACTACGGATACCCGCTTCCCGGCGGGTATAGCCTCAGCGATGCGGAGGCATGTAGGTAATCAGGAACATTTTTGTTATATAACAAAAATATTTCAACCCAAAACAAACAAAAAACATTCAAATTGACAAAAGCCTTAATAAGCATGACAAACAAAGCTTATTTATCTAGTTTAACCAGCACCATCAAACAACCCGAAAAAACCATAGTAATATTTACGTCATAATACAGCAGTCTATTATTAAATTAATATTAACTAATACCCCTTATCATACAGCCGTTTAAGCATTAAGCAACCATAAGCTTTCTCCGTTTTTCGTTATGACAAAACACCAATTAACTATCGATTTTTTTTCGCAGCAATTAGAATCCGGCATGTTTAAAACCCGTTAGTCATAGTATGGTAACAATTATTCGCTACAGTTAATAATGCTATCCGTGTATTAAGAATACGCAAGTGCTAATAAAATTTACTTATATCGATAATTGTGGAGGGATTTATAATGCGCAGTAACCATACTATTTTAAGCCGTGCAATCCGTACTGCTTTAACCGGCAGCCTATTGTTGGCCGGCGTTTCTTCAACAGCTTTCGCGGTAGACACATCCGTACTGCCATCCGACCTCATCAATTCCGGCCCAATCACCTTCAATACCGGTGACTTAGTTGTCACCAGCAGTATATACGAAGGCACCAACACCGCAATTACCCCAGGCACAACCCTTTTGTCCGGCACTAATGCCACCACCACATCCACAGCAACTGCTGACAGCAGTTATTTAAACGTATGGAACAACACCAAGCCTGACGGCAGCTTTGGCGTTACTTCCCCGCTACTGATCAGCGACGTCAGCACCAACGGCACCACGGTCAACACCTATAACTTAACCGCCATTGCCGCTGCCCAAGGCGTTAATCTGGTGACCAGTTTCAGCTCTAAATCTGAACTGGCCGTCAATCTGTCTACCAACGGCAGCTCTATAACACTAAATGGTTATACCACCACTTCCGGTAATCTGGATGTCTCCAACAGTAACACCCCAGGCGTTATTGACTCAACCAACCCAACTGCCGGTATCGGTGTTTCGCCAACCTATCGTTCAATTGCCCAAATCAATCTGGACGGCAGCCTGCAAGTGACTAATACCAATGCCTACAGTGGCAACAATGGTCGCGCCACCGTCCTAGATAACAACACCAACACTTATTTTGAAGTAGGCAATGCCGGCAACTCCGGAAAACCTGCGCCTGCAGCCTCTGTACTGGCTACTTTGAGCAGCAATACCGGCGTACAAGCAATCACCCCAGGCAGCAGCAACCCTAATACTACGGTTATCGGCGCACTGACTTCTGACGGTCAACATGGCTTCTCCATCACGCAAACCAACCCATTGACCGGACAACCGTACTCAACCACTTCTGACAAAGTGGGCAAAGACGACAACTTCCGTGGCGAGACAGTGTTTGATAACACCCTGTATGTTACCAAAGGCAGCGGTGGCAACGGTATCGACACCGTGTATCAAGTAGGCGCTACCGGTAGCCTGGATAGCTTGGTTACTAACGCAACTACCACCACCATCACTCCGCTGCCCGGATTTCCTACCGGCCTAGCCTCAGGAACACCTACCAATTATCCTTTCGGCATCTGGTTTGCTAATGCCACCACGCTGTATGTAGCTGATGAAGGCGCGGGCGGCACCATCACCGCCAACGGCGGCGCAACCGGCGTAGCAGCATCTGACAACCAAGCAGGTTTGGAAAAATGGGTACTGGGCGCTAACGGCGTATGGACTGAAGCTTATGTACTGCAAGCTGGTCTGAACCTGGGTGTTTCCTACTCAGTGAGCGGTGTTTCTATCGGTTCAAACGACCTGAACGGCGCAGCCGGCACTTATACCGCTGCTACCGACGGCTTGCGCCAGTTGGCCGGTCAAGTTAATGCCGATGGCACTGTCACCCTGTATGCCACCACTTCTACTATCAGTAACTCTGGCGACCAAGGTGCTGATCCTAACAAACTGGTAGCAATCACCGATAACCTGTCGGCAACCACCGCTGCTGCGGTTAGTGGCGAAAGCTTCGGCACTTTGCAAACCGCAGCTTACGGCGAAGTATTGCGTGGTGTATCTTTTGCACCGACAACCGCCAGCGCCGCTGCTGTGCCAGTACCATCCAGCATTCTGATGATGCTGTCTGGCCTGGGTTTCACCGCTCTGTTTGGACGTCGTAACAAACGCGCCTAAGTCTTTGTCAGACTAACGCTTGGCTGCAAGGATAGCGGCAACCAAACCCCGCCACTTTGGCGGGGTTTTTTTTGCCTATCGGGGAACTGTCATTCCAGAATCGACAGTGTCGAACAGCGTGAAGCGCATCTGTCGCATATAGAGTTTATCTATCTTACGCTGCATAGTTACCGAATTTTAAGCATAACAACTTACAATGGCTTGTCTTCCAACAACTTGGCATGAGCCGCCGCCAGACGGGCAACCGGTATACGCGGTGCCGAGCAGGAGACATAATCCAAACCTAAACTATGACAAAAACGGATAGAGCGCGGATGCCCACCATGCTCCCCACAAATGCCGATCCGCAAATCAGGCCGTTGTGCTCTACCTAATTCCACAGCCATTTTCATCAGTTTACCTAAACCTTGAATATCTAAAGTTTCAAAGGGGTTGTCCTGCAAAACCCCAGTTTCCTTATACAAGGGCAAAAACTTGTTTTCCGCATCTTCTCTGGAAAACGAAAACGTCGCCTGGGTTAAATCGTTGGTGCCGAAAGAAAAAAAGTCGGCAATCACCGCCAGATGATCCGCTCGGGTACAAGCGCGAACGGTTTCTATCATCGTGCCGAACTTAAAACTCAACTTAAGCCGGTATTGATCTTCTACTTCGGTTCTGATTTCATCGACTAATAACTTGACCTTTTTTAATTCCTGCGGGGTGATAACTTGCGGTACCATGATTTCCGGCTCAATGGGAATCTTCTGCTTAACACAACGCGCAGCGGCCTCCAAAATAGAGCGGATTTGCATTTTATAAATTTCTGGATAGCTCATCCCCAACCGTACCCCTCTATGCCCCAGCATGGGGTTAACCTCGTATAACTCCAATACCTTAGCCAACATCAATTCCTTTTTAGCAATGGCCGCGATAACCCGCTCTTCGCTTAACTGATTGAAAGGGGCCGGCAAATCGCTATGGTCATTAAATGTTTCCAAAGCTACACGCTGACCTTTAACAATAGTCAGATAATGTTTTAGCGCATCCAGCTCTTCCAATAATTGATGCTCATTAGGCAAAAACTCATGCATCGGCGGATCTAACAAGCGGACGGTAACCGGATGCGGCGACATGGCCTCAAACAATTGCTGAAAATCGTCACGCTGAATAGGAAACAGTTTCGCCAATGAGGCTTCCCGTTCTTCGGTGCCATTGGCCAAAATCATTTCAATCACCAGCGGCAAGCGGTCAGCCGCATTGAACATCCGTTCAGTACGGCATAAACCTATGCCTTTGGCGCCATAGCTGATGGCTTGTCTGGCAGTTTCCGGGGTATCTACATTGGCATGAACCCGTAAGCGGGCCACGCTGTCAGCCCAAGCTAATAAGGTCTTCATCTCTTCGGAGAATGACGGCGGACTAGTCGGAATCCGGCCTAAATAGATATTGCCACTGCTGCCGTCTATGGTAATTAAATCGCCTTCTTTGATGTGAATATCGCCGACGATAGCCAAACGTGCCCGCACATCTACTTTGATATCTTCCGCACCGGCCACACAAGCTTTGCCCATGCCTCTGGCCACTACGGCGGCATGAGAGGTTTTGCCGCCACGACTGGTTAAAATGCCTTGCGCCGCAAAAAATCCATGAATATCTTCCGGCTTGGTTTCTTCGCGCAGCAAAATAATATCCGCACCGGTTTTAGCCAAACGCACCGCAGTGTCAGCATCGAACACACATTTACCGCAAGCCGCGCCGGGTGAGGCCGGCAAACCTTGCGCCAAAGGCTGTTGATTATGATGCAAAGACAACTGCGGATGCAGCAGTTGCTCCAGCATTTCAGGATTGATGCGTAATAACGCGCGCGGCTTGCTGATCAAACCTTCTGCCACCATATCAATCGAAGATTTAACCATTGCCGCCGCATTCATTTTGCCGTTACGGGTTTGCAGGCAATACAACACCCCACGCTCTATGGTGTATTCGTAATCTTGAACTTCCTGATAATGCGCTTCCAACTTATTGCGCAACTCCACCAACTGCCGATATTGCTCAGGCATTTCCCTAGCCATATCTTGCACCGGTTTTGGGGTGCGGATACCGGCTACCACATCTTCACCTTGGGCATTGACCAGATATTCACCATACATTTCATTGACGCCGGTGCCAGGATTACGAGTAAAGCCCACGCCTGTGGCGCAGTCATCACCCATATTGCCGAATACCATCATGACAATATTCACAGCCGTGCCATTGGCAATATCCGGGGTAATATTAAATTCCCGGCGGTAATCGATTGCTCTACGACCTAGCCAGGAATTAAACACCGCCTTGATGGCGATTTCCAATTGCTCGTAGACATCTTCTGGAAAAGGCCGGGCAGTTTCTTCGTGAACAACAGTCAAAAACAGCTCGCTGATTTCCTGCAACTGATCGCTGTTCAAAGCAACATCGGCTTTGATGCCCGCATTACGCTTAACATTGTTGAAATGCACATCGAATTTTTCGTCATCAATGCCCAACGCAACTTTGCCGAAAAGTTGAATAAAGCGCCGATACGCATCATAAACAAAACGGGGATCATCGGTCATTTCAATCAGGCCGGCCAGGGTTTTTTTGTTCAAACCAAGATTCAGTATGGTATCCATCATCCCAGGCATAGAAATAGCAGAACCTGAGCGCACCGAAACCAACAACGGATCGCTGCCACCACCAAAATTTTTGCCGGTTTGCTGTTCAATCTCGGCGATTTGTTGACGGACTTCCGCCATCAAATCGACAGGCAATTGCTTATTATCCAAATAGCTTAGACAGGTTTGGGTAGTAATCACAAAGCCCGGCGGTACATTTAAGCCCATTTGCGTCATTTCGCATAAATTGGCGCCTTTACCGCCAAGCAATGCCTTATTTTTACCGTCGCCTTGATTAAATGAATAGCTATATTTTGGATTCATGGTCGCCTGACTGATTAGAAGGTTTTTATGCCGAATAGATGGAGTATGCTAAATTATTAGCTGAGCAAAACCATCCCCCATGCATGGAATTGTATCGCGAAATCCGGCTATCGTTTTGCCGACCTTGATTATTGTATACCTCCTGCCCTACCTCATGAACCAACCAGATGTCATCATTATCGGTGCAGGCGCTTCCGGCTTGATGTGCGCCATCGAAGCAGCCAAACGCGGCCGCCAGGTACTAGTGATCGATCACGCCAACAAAGTCGGCAAAAAAATTTTAATGTCCGGCGGCGGGCGTTGTAATTTCACCAATTATCACATTGCCGCGGAAAACTATATCTCCCATAATCCGCATTTTTGTAAATCGGCATTACGACGCTTTAGCCAATGGGATTTTTTGGCCCTGCTCGAAAAATACCAAATTCCATTTCACGAACGACTGCACGGCCAATTATTTTGTGATGACAGCGCCAAGGACATTGTGAACTTATTGCTGAGTGAATGTAAATTATATGGTGTGGAAATCAAGCTGAATTGTTCCGTTACACAGCTACAAAAACAAACTGACGGCTATTTTGCCTTACAAACCAACTCAGGTTTGTTCCAGTGCCAATCTCTGGTGGCGGCCAGCGGCGGTTTATCCATCCCCAAAATCGGCGCCAGCCCACTGGGTTATAAAATTGCTGAGCAATTCGGCATCAAGATTTGGCCGACCCGCGCCGGTTTAGTGCCATTAACCTTGCAGCCCGATGATAAGGAAAAATTTACCCCATTAACCGGTATCGCTGTGCCGTGCGTAGTGAGTAATCACGCCCGTTCCTTCAAAGAAAACCTGCTGTTTACCCATCGCGGTTTAAGTGGCCCGGCAATTTTGCAAATTTCCTCCTACTGGCAACCCGGCGAAACCCTGCACATCAACCTGCTGCCCGATGTCGATATTTTATTTATATTGCGTGAGAAACGCAGCCAAGGTAATAAACAAAAATTGCTGGCCGTGCTAAGTGATTTTTTGCCTAAACGCTTGTTGCAAACCCTGTTGGCTGCAGCGTCATTGGAAATACAAATAGCCAATTGCGCGGATAAACAATTACAGACTATCGCTAACCATTTGCATGATTGGCAAATTAAACCCAACAGCAGCGAAGGTTACCGAACTGCGGAAGTGACATTGGGCGGCGTGGATTGCGATGCTTTATCTTCCAAAACGATGGAATGTCTAACCGTGCCGGGGTTGTTTTTTATTGGCGAAGTGGTGGACGTGGCAGGCTGGTTGGGGGGATATAATTTTCAGTGGGCTTGGTCTTCGGGGTGGTGTGCGGGGCAGTTTGTTTAGTGGGGTTGTGGTTGGCATTGGTGTTGAGGTGGGTTTATCGTATTTGATATGCTGTATCCTCGTATGTGGGTACATCTCCATCCCACCATTCCGCATAAAAAGTGACATTGCGAAGTCGTTCCAAATCACTCATTTCCTATTCTTTAATTTTACCGGCTTCAAAACACATGGAAATTAGCTTATTAAGACTCGGTGAAACACCAAGATTGTGATTCGGTATCAAGGAAACGCTTCGCGAAGCCATTCTAAAGTCGGTTCTCGGACCGACAGCCGAGATACTTTCTTTTGCGTCGCCTCGGCAATTGCTCCCGGCATTGCCCTACCTCCTGCATCCATGCAGTCGAAAAGAAAGTATCCAAAGAAAAGGCGACCCGGATGCCGCTTGATCCTGTGCTCCTCGCTTTCGTCGGGGGTTGCCGGAAGGGCCATCCTTGGCCCTCCGTCAACTTGCGGCATCCATGCCGCAACCCTGCGGGCTATTCCCGACGAAAGCTGCGGTGCTCGGCGCGGCATACGGGAAAAAGCCTGCGGCGGTTTTGTGCGCTATCGCGAATTATTTTAATGCCGGTTTACCGGTCAACCAACCGCTACCACAAAATACGTCGCGTAGCCTTGATGAAATGAATAGGAATCGAGGATAATTAACATTGAAGATTATTCAGCGCCGCAAACCAACTTGCTATTGATGGCGCATCATTCCTCACGAGGCTGCTATCAACAACGCACACACTTTGCACAAGGCGATTGTTTGTGAAATCCGCTTGGTGACAGCAGCACTAAGTAATAAGACCACCTTGCCGGTTGGCTGTGCAGGCTTGGCAGATTTTACCCGGCTAACTTTGCACTGGCTAAGCGATTTAAGCTAATGCCCTGTTCTGCTGCGTGTATGGCTAAAGTGCGATGCACTTCCGGCGGTATACGCACCCTAAATTCACCGCTATAGCGTTTTTCGGATAGCGGTTCAGGAATAATTTCGCCATTGCCTTGCATATCTTTGATAACTTCGGCAACCAGTTGTCTGATACCGGTTAAGGCCTCTTCGGGGGTAGCGGCCAACCAGGATAAAGAAGGCAACTCGGCACAAAGACCAATATGCTCATTATCTTCCGGAGACCAGGTAACGCGATAAGTGTAATGTTCAATGTTCATTTGGAATCCTATTTAACTTATCAATGGCTAACAGTACCTGTCTGACCTGATAAGCTTTGGCTTTACCGTTATCATTCTGAATATTAACGCGCGGATCACCGGGCCAAGGTGTTTTGAATAAAGTATGACTGGTACCTGATTGACGCGGTTTTCCAAAGAACTCTTCACAAATTTTATGCAAGTCTGAAAACCTGACATTGTTGGGTTCCCGGCGCATTTGATCAAGAAGTTTTTTGGAAATAAGCATGATTTTATGGTATCAATATTGGCACCATTTTGTCAACTACCACATAGACTGTGCCAGCTATTGTGGAAGCTGATGCACTTATACTACTCAAAAGTTGAATCAATTAGACCTGTTCGATTCTTTGAATAGCTGACAAGCTTGGCTTTTGGTGCCGGTGCGGTTGACAGAGGTTTGTGCGGCATGGATGCCGCACAAAGCCTACACGGACGTATTCACGGCGTCCTCTGCCAGCCGCACCGGCACCAAAAGCCGAGGGTAGCTGACCACACATTATCTTCCGCAGACCAAGCCCCCAAATAAAAAACCAAAAATCCCAAGCTAAAGGTAAAATTAGCGTTTTTTTAAACAGCTCTCTTACATCCTTGACTCCGACACCTGTTAACCCGCAAACCATCCACCACGCCGCCGAATTATTACGGCAAGGCCAACTGGTGGCGTTTCCCACTGAAACTGTGTACGGCCTAGGCGCCGACGCCGCCAACCCCACCGCAGTGGCCAAAATTTTTGCCGCCAAAGGCCGACCTACCGACCACCCATTAATCGTACATCTAGCCAGCGTAGAGCAAATCGCTGATTGGGCCGAAACCATCCCGGATACCGCCCTGTGCCTGGCAAAAGCCTTCTGGCCCGGCCCACTGACCATAATCCTCAACAAAAAAAGCGACACACACCTGGGCGTAACCGGCGGCCAAAACACGGTCGGCCTTCGCATCCCAGCCAACCCGGTTGCCCTGCAATTGCTGCAAGCATTTGGCGGCGGCCTTGCCGCCCCCTCGGCAAACCGCTTTGGTCGCATCAGCCCCACCCAGGCCAGCCATGTCGCCGAAGAACTAGGCGACAGCGTAGCCTGCATCCTGGATGGCGGCCCTTGCACAGTCGGCGTGGAATCAACCATCATCGACTTAAGCGACGGCCACCCATCCATACTCAGACCCGGCCGCATCACCCGCAGCCAACTAAAAGCCGTGCTGAAAACCGAAATCAGCCTATCGCCGCAAACCAAAATCCGCGCACCCGGCATGATGGCAGTCCATTACGCACCCAACACCATGGCCTTGCTTTGCCCGGCAGACACCCTGTTAACGATGATAGACGAGCTATGCGCTAACGGCAAAAACATAGGCATACTAGCCTTCAGCCCATCCGTAGCACTAGCACCTTGCAAACATCTGATACATTTACCGGAGACATCCGAGCATTACGAAACCGCGCTCTACAGCGCCATGCGGGAATTGGATAAATTGCAACTTGATATGATACTGATAGAGCAGCCACCTGAAAATGAAGCCTGGGCGGCAGTAAATGACCGATTAAGCAAGGCTACCGTCTGAAATGACTGACGAGGAATGGATGCGCTGGGCGATACGCCTGGCGCAACGAGCAGAACAGCAAGGAGAAGTGCCGGTGGGGGCTTTGCTGGTTTACCAGAATCGCTGCATCGCTGAAGGCTGGAATCAACCCATCCAAACAAACGACCCCACGGCTCACGCCGAAATCGTCGCGCTGAGATTAGCCGGAAATAGATTACAAAATTATCGCCTGCCAGACAGTACACTGTATGTCACGCTGGAACCCTGCGTGATGTGCATGGGCGCGCTTGCCCATGCCCGGATCAAACGCCTGGTATTTGGCGCGTTCGATCCCAAACGCGGCGCGGTTTGCCATGCCTTGCAACTGGCCGAAGCCCCCTTTCTAAATCATCGCATCGCTTGGCTGGGAGGGATATTGGAACAGGAGTGTTCCGAATTATTAACGGACTTTTTTAAAGCCAAACGCGCATCATCCTAGCGTCGGCAAGTGGACACACGTTCAATTTGCGGCTTTAGAAATATCTACCACGGAAAGGCCTCTGATGGGTTTCGGCTATCGCTTCCACCCATCCTACGGATTGTTGGCTGACACCAACCGCCATGCCGTGCTTTCAAAACGATATTAACTATTTACGCAACGTTTTATAGGCGTTGATCAAACCATTGGTTGAATTATCGTGGCTCTCGATAATCTGGTCATTCTTTAATTCCGGCAAGATTGCTTTGGCCAACACTTTACCCAGCTCCACTCCCATTTGATCAAAGGAATTGATGTTCCAAATCACCCCTTGCACAAAGATTTTGTGCTCATAGAAAGCCACCAAGGTTCCCAAGGTTCTTGGCGTCAATTTTTTGAACAAAATTGAGTTTGAGGGCTTATTGCCTTCAAAAATTTTTGAGGCAATCAAGGCGTGATCCAAATTCGGATCAAGCCCTAAATCGTTGATAACTTCCTGTTTGGTTTTGCCGCGCATCAACGCTTCGGCTTGAGCCAAAAAGTTGGAAATCAAAATATCATGATGATCAGGCAAATCGTAATGACTTTGCGCCGCCGCCAAAAAATCGCCTGGAATCAGCTTAGTTCCCTGATGAATCAACTGAAAAAACGCATGTTGACCATTGGTGCCAGGTTGCCCCCAAATGATAGGCCCAGTGTTGTAATCGACCTTTTCACCGGTAATGGTTGCGCTTTTACCATTACTTTCCATATCGCCCTGCTGGAAATAATCGGCAAAATATTTTAGCGACTGAGCATAAGGTAAGATAGCATAGGTTTCCGCTTCAAAAAAGTTGTTATACCAGATACCCAATAAGCCCATAATAACCGGGATATTTTCCTCGAAAGGCGCATGTCGGAAATGCTGGTCAGCCAAATGCGCCCCCATCAGCAATTCTTCAAAATTATCCATACCGATATACAAGGCAATAGACATACCGATAACCGACCACAAAGAATAACGGCCCCCCACCCAATCCCAAAATTCGAACATATTCTCGGGATTGATGCCGAATTCCTGAACTTTTTCTTCGTTAGTAGATATTGCCACAAAATGTTTGGCGATATGGACTGGATCGACAGCGGCTTTCAAGAACCATTCGCGCGCCGAACGGGCGTTTGTCATGGTTTCCTGCGTCACAAAAGTCTTGGAAGAAATCAGCACCAACGTGGTTTCAGGATTCAGCGGCTTCAAAGTTTCCACAATATCGGTCTGATCGACATTGGAAACAAAATGCGCTTTCAATGTTTCTTTACCATAAGGCTTCAAAGCGGTATCGATCATCTTAGGGCCCAAATCCGAGCCGCCTATGCCGATATTGACAATATCGGTAATCGCTTTGCCGGTAAAACCCGTCCATGCACCGGAACGTACCTGCTCGGTAAACACCCGCATTTTTGCCAACACTTTGTTGATTTCCGGCATCACATCTTCGCCGTGAAAATACACCGGTGTGTTGCTGCGATTCCGTAAAGCAGTATGCAGCACAGCTCTTTTTTCCGTGGTATTAATGATAGAGCCGGAAAACATCGCTTCGGTCTTTTCCCTAAGGCGGGCACAGACTGCTAGATTGATAAGCAATGGCATAGTTTGTTCGTCGATTAAATTTTTGGAGTAATCGAATAACAAATCACCGAAGTTGATTGAAAATTTATTAAAGCGTTGCTTATCCTTGTCAAACGCATCCTTCATACAAAATTTTCCAGCAATTTCTTGATGATGTTGCTTAACTGCGTTCCATTCGGGGGAGTTGATTAATTTGGACATATTTTTAGTGATAAGCGGAAGATACCTTCAGAAGTTCTGAAAAAAGTCTATAGCAATTGTCATTAGTCATCCTCCCATTATAATGACTGTACTGTGATGAGGCCAAAAATTTTAAACAATTTTCATCATTTGCGCCTTTATAAGTATTGTCTTTATTTGATTTTGGCATTGTGCTAAAGTTAGCCATTGGTTTGATTGAGGCCCAGAAATGGACTGCGCTTCTAATCTAGACGATAATCATGCATAAACACATGAAAATAATAATAATTATGTTCAACAAGAAGGGGGAAGGTTCTATGAAAAAAGTAAATATTTTAAGAAATGGTTTCCTGGTTTTTCTAGGTCTGGTTTTTTCTACCGTACTTTGGGCGCATGGCGGGGCAGCGGGTACCGATACAGATCAATGCAAATTCGAACTGGAAAAAGATCACTGGCTGCACTACACCGCCTATCAACCAAAAGCATATCCCGCTGAAGAATTTTGCGGAAACCTTCCTGATGTCAACACCTTAACCCAGTTGGTGTTCGATTATCAGGATCAACGCTATCGTAATATGGCTATTGAATTTGAAGTAACCAAAGAGCCGGAAGGCACACGGGTCTTCTTTTCCGAAGCTAAAAAACACAAATCCGGCACCGTGGTTTTAAATCTGCCTGAAGGCGTAGCTGAACCAGGTAAATATCTGATTCATATTACTTTGCTGCAAGACACCGGTGAACGACTGGATGCTCATATGAGCTTTAAAGCGGGAGCAGGACAACCTGCCAGCAAAAGTAGTCTAGGTTTATATGCACTACTGTTTTTTGCAGCACTCTATGGCGTCTATCTATCCCATGCCGGCTTTAAACGCGCTGTGGATCAATTGATAGGCAAAGCTAAAGAAATTTAATTCATTAAAACTGCCCATTACTCTGCCGAGATCTCGGCAGAGTAAGATGATTCCGCAGCATTGACTTAACTCAGTTACCGAGAACACATCCTAATGGACAAAAAAGTTGCAATTGCCGTAATAATCTGCTCTCTGTCTGTTACTCCAGTTTTTGCAAAAGAGTTTCAAGACCATACCCAAATGATGGCCCATGGTGAAGGTCACCTGATGGACATGGATGGCGCCATGGTAATGGGGCAAAATACCGACACACTGCCTGGCGGCTGTGACCGAATCGCCGCAACCAAAGAAATTACCGTACATGCCGGCCATAAATACGCCGAAAAATTTCCTGGCGCCATGTTTGCCTTTGACCAACAGGAATATCATTTTGAACCGTGTACCAAATTAACTGTTCACTTTATTAACGACGATGAAATTCGTCATCAGTGGATGATGCATGGCCTGCCCAAATATTTATACCCAAAAGGCATGTTCCATCTGGAAGTCAGCGGCCCCGGCAAAGTTTCCGGCACACTAATACTGCCACCTGGCGACAAAACCTATCTTGTGCATTGCGATATTGCTCAGCACATGGAAAAAGGCATGAAAGGTCAATTAAAAGTGGGCAAAGGCAGCGAGGACTTACCCAGTATTCCTGGAGTAACTGCCAATGTTTTTCCTGACGATTATAGCGGCAAACCCTATGTTGCTGAAGCAATTCCCATTGCACCTCCCGTTCCCGTTGCACCTTTAACTACTGCTAATAATACTTCGGCTGCCACAAATACCACCGATACTGCCGCTGTTTTTTCCGGCTTGACAGTAATTGGTTTGGCTATTGCTTTAATTACTGCACCATTACTGGCTAAAAAATTTAAAGGCATGAGCATCGGCGAAATTATCGCAACAGTTTTGGAGTTAATTTCACACGGGGTCGGCGCAACCATAGCTTTCCTGGTTCGCTTATTTAAACGCTTTACCAGCAGTAAATCCATCCCTTTACCCGATAAATAATTTTTATCATTGCTCTGACAGATAGTATTTTGTGAATCTTTTTGATAATGCCGAATGATTCCTTAAGTTTAACCGGTCTATTTGTCAGCGCTTTTGTGTCATCAACTATTGCGCCAGGCGGCTCTGAAGCTGTTCTGGCTTATATGATCAGCCATGCTTCGGCTTCTGTCTCTTTATTGGTTTTAATTGCTACTTGTGGCAACACTTTGGGAGCACTGACGACATGGGGATTAGGTATTTGGTCGTCTCAAAAATATCCTGCCGACGCGATATTTTCAGCTCGTCAGCAAAAGTCTTTGTTTACTGTGCGTAAATGGGGTGTATGGGCCTTGTTTTTCTCCTGGCTACCGATTATAGGCGACGGCCTTTGTTTTGCTGGCGGTTGGCTAAGATTATCTTTACTCTCGTCATTGCTGATAATTTTTCTTGGCAAAGCCTTACGCTATATAGCTATTGCTTACGTTTTTATTTAACAGGTTTGTAACTGTGTAGTGTTATAGGATGTACTGAACAGCGTGAAGCACATTTTATGCGACTTATCTATTTACGAAATAGTTACGTTTTTTATTATTTTGTTTTTACCAGTACTTAAGAATGGATTTTTTTAATCTACCGCATTTTCCGCCTAGAGATTGCATAGTTGCCCATCGCTCCCGGGATTACTTAATTGCGCTTTTTACCTTTGTCACTGTCACTATTTGCCTCACCACAGATGGTTTTGCGCCGCAATTCATGCAATATGTACTGGCTTTTTTCGGATGGCTATTTTTAATCGCCTTCTTGCGAGGCGAATGCAAATTTGTTCGAACCCAAGTCGCTGTTGCTGTCACCTTTGCAGTTGTAGGCGAATATTTTGCCTCCATTTATATGAAAGGCTATGTTTATCGCTTTGAAAATATCCCTGCCTATGTTCCTGCCGGTCATGGCTTAGTTTATTTAACCGCCGTAGCCCTTGGCCGTTCCGGCTTTTTTCAGCAACATGCCAGACACATTGCTGTGTTTGTCGTTTCTGTTTGTGGGATCTGGGCGCTATGGGGTATTAGTCAATTTTCTCCACGCCAAGACTTAATTGGCGCTGTACTTTTCCTGGTTTTTTTATTTTATCTATTTAAAGGCCGCTCGCCGATGGTGTATCTTGGTGCCTTTTTCATTACCTCCTGGCTGGAAATTGTCGGCACCTCTGCCGGCACTTGGGCGTGGGCAGTTATCGATCCAGCCTCCAAACTGCCACAAGGCAACCCCCCCAGCGGTGTGGCTGCATGGTATTGTTTAGTCGATGCCGTGGCCATTGCCGGTGCCGCACCTTTACTACAAACCATTGACAAAACTCATTTGTATTTGCGTAACCAACAGTCTCTATTTCGAAAATAAGTGCCTCCTACTGCTGTCATTGGCGCTCACCAAATGCTTTGGCAGCATTGCATACCGTACTCGACCAAGTTATCGCTACACGGATTGTAAATTGGATGCACCAGCGGTTAATCAGGAATTTTCACCGGCATGAGTATATTTACTCTGTTTACGGTTAAAATGCCTCATTATTCATTAGAACTTTTCAGAACGACATCAATATGGAAAAAACCTATTCCCCACACTCAATTGAACAACGCTGGTACCAAACTTGGGAAGAGAATGGGTATTTTGCTGCCAACCAGGATGGCCAATCTTATTGCATCATGATCCCACCGCCTAATGTTACCGGTAGTTTGCATATGGGGCACGCTTTTCAGGATACCATTATGGATGCCTTGACTCGCTATCACCGGATGAAAGGCTACAATACTTTATGGCAACCCGGCACTGACCATGCAGGTATCGCTACGCAAATGGTGGTCGAACGATTGATAAATGCTGAGGGCAAATCTCGGCATGACTATGGTCGAGAGGCATTCATCCAAAAAATCTGGGAATGGAAAGAACAATCCGGCGGCACTATTACTCGTCAATTGCGGCGCATGGGGTCTTCTCTAGATTGGCAAAAGGAACGCTTTACCATGGACGACGGCATGTCTGCCGCCGTGCAAGAAGTGTTTATTAAACTTTATGAAGAAGGTTTAATCTATCGCGGCAAACGGCTAGTTAACTGGGATCCGGTTCTGCACACGGCTGTTTCTGATTTGGAAGTACTTTCTGAAGAAGAAAATGGTTCCATGTGGTATATGCGCTACCCATTATCTAATGGCATGGGTCATTTACTGGTTGCCACCACACGTCCTGAAACTTTACTTGGCGATGCTGCGGTTGCCATACACCCTGACGATGAACGCTACAAACATCTATTAGGCGAATTTGTTGAACTGCCGTTAACTGGCCGCCTGATTCCCATTATTGCTGATGATTATGTCGATCCTGAATTTGGCACTGGTTGCGTTAAAATCACCCCGGCTCATGACTTTAATGACTATGAAGTCTGGTCTAGACACAAACATATCTCAGCTATCGCTGAATTACCACATGGCGGCCTGATCAATATCTTTACCGCTGACGCAGCTATACGAACCAATAATGACGATTATTCGCTAATTCCTGAGGCTTATATTGGCTTAGATCGTTTTACTGCCCGCAAAACTATTGTTGCCGATCTGGATAAACTTGGACTTTTAGAAAAAATTGCCGATCATAAACTGATGGTGCCGCGTGGTGACCGTACCGGCGCAGTAATTGAACCTTTTTTGACTAACCAATGGTATGTCAAAATTCAGCCGCTTGCAGAACCTGCTATCGAAGCTGTTGAAAGCGGCGCGATTAAATTTGTACCCGATAATTGGAAGAACACTTATTTTGAGTGGATGCGTAATATTCAAGACTGGTGTATATCCCGGCAAATTTGGTGGGGCCATCGCATCCCTGCCTGGTACGATGATATAGGTAACATTTATGTCGGCAATTCTGAAGATGAAATTCGCGCCAAACATGGACTGAGCGCTGATTACCCGCTGATACAAGACGAAGATGTACTCGACACTTGGTTTTCTTCTGCACTTTGGCCTTTTTCTACTTTAGGCTGGCCGGCGCAAACACCTGAATTGAATTTACACTATCCAACGAGTGTGTTGGTAACCGGCTTTGATATCATTTTCTTCTGGGTTGCCAGGATGATTATGATGGGCTTAAAATTTCAGGGTGACGTTCCTTTTCGTGAAGTTTATATTCACGGCCTGGTTCGTGATGCTGAAGGACAAAAGATGTCAAAATCTAAAGGTAATGTGCTTGATCCTATCGATATCATAGACGGCATAGACTTGGAATCCTTGGTTACTAAACGCGTCTCCGGCATGATGCAGCCTCATCTTGCCAAAAGTATTGAAGCAGCCACTCGCAAGCAATTTCCCGACGGCATTTCTTCATTTGGCACAGATGCCTTACGCTTCACGTTTGCCTCGTTAGCCACTACCGGGCGAGATATTCGCTTCGACTTGGCACGTACCGAAGGTTATCGTAACTTTTGCAATAAACTTTGGAATGCAGCACGTTACGTGCTAATGAATACCGAAGGTCATGATAACGGTTTTGATTTAAATCCAAACACTTATAGCCAAGCTGATTTATGGATACTATCTCGCCTTGATCAGGTTGTAACGGCAACTAACGATGCTATCGTTAGCTACCGTTTTGATCTTGCTGCCCAAGCCATTTACGAATTCACCTGGAATGAGTATTGCGATTGGTATCTTGAACTGGCCAAAATTTCACTGCAAAGCGACGATCCATTACTTTTACGCGGTACACGGCAAACACTACTTACATTATTGGAAACTCTATTGCGTTTGGCTCATCCCATCATGCCTTTTATCACTGAAGAGATTTGGCAGCGTGTAGCACCGATTACCGGCAACCATGCAGCTACTATTATGCTTCAACCCTACCCAACGGCTATTTCTGAACAAATAAATAGTGATGCTGTTTCTGAAATCGAATGGGTTATGGCTGTTATTTTAGGTATACGGCGCATTCGTGGTGAAATGAATATTGCTCCCGGCAAACCATTGTCCATTTTACTGCAAGACGGCACTTTACTTGACCAGCAATTTTTAAATAACAGCCAAATTTATCTTCTCAAGCTTGGTCGTATCGATACTATTACCTGGCTGGCAGCCGATGATATTGTGCCTGAATCAGCAATCGCATTAGTAGGCGATTTAAAAATCCTGATCCCTATGGCTGGCCTGATCGATAAAGATGCTGAATTGGCTCGCCTTGAAAAAGAAATTCTACGTGTCCATAAAGAATTACCCCGCATTGAAGGTAAACTGGGCAATGCCGGTTTTGTCGACAAAGCGCCACCGGATGTCATTGCTAAGGAGCGAGAAAAACTGCTTGATTTACAATCTATGCTGAAAAACCTAACCGAACAATTTGAGAAAATCAAAGCACTATAGTCTTTTATTCCAACATTTGATAATTGTAACTATCAGCGTGATTTTTAACAGGGGATTTAGGCGTACTAAACCATGAAGCGCATCATCCGTCTCGGTTGATGCGTCTTCTGCGCCAGCACATCCTATATGGTCTGTCTATTTACGCAGAATAGTTACTAATCATTTAGCGAAGGCAAAAACCATTCCTAATACCCATAAGCTTCGGCTAATTCGCCCTGCCCGTAGGGAAAAACGGGTATCCACGAGCGTCGAGCCATCCCTAGCCTCTTGGACTCCTGGAATGACGACTTCGATTAAATAATACGAATCAGCTGAAGCATGTGGGTAATCAGGTTTATTTTTGTTTATCTTTTAATTCCTCTTCTGTACCTGTAACTAAGCCGGACATACAATTCACCACATTTTCGGTATAGTTTGCATGTGCTTCAGCCAAATCTTTAGGTGAGCCGAAATCAACTCGCAATTCTTCCAGTGTCTTTTTAGGATCGCTAGTATTATTTAACTTCAGCATTTTTGTATAATTTTTATAAGCTGTCAGTCTAGCCGGATCAAATGGGAACAAGCCTGGCATATTATTGGCTGTCGTTTCAACCACGCATTTTGTCATCGTTTCCGGCGTGATATTGTAATCCTTTATGTCTTTATCCGTCTCCATCTGCTCCAGTACCGCTTGTTCATACTCTTTTTTTTCGGCACATCCACTCAATAATAAAATGAGCCCTATCACAATCAATTTTTTCATTCTTCTACTCTGATATTACTTTTTAACCTACGTTTTTAAAAGGCTGTTACTTTACACCTTTTAATGAATTTATATTTTGCTACTACCTGTGGGTAGTTGCTACTCCAAAAAAAAACCCCTGCTACCTTACGATAGCAGGGGTTCTTATCTCCTTATTCTAAGCTAAAGCTTAGAATACTTTCATTAGATGAAAGTTGGGATTAATGGAGCGTCAACAGTTACCAATTGACGGTTGCCATTTGCGTCCCAGAAGAACAACAGACCGGCGAAACGGCTGTCTGGATCGTAGATCAAGTCAGCAAGACGGTATACTTCCCATGCAGCGTCAGAAGCTGTAACTTCAACAGTACGTGACTCACCTGGAGCCAATGGGCTGTTGTCGCTAACAGTCAAACCTTCTTCTGCCAACAAGTCATCTGGATAGCCAGTTTCATCAACGTGTACAGCAGGATCAAGGAAACGAACGCCAGCAGTGTTGAACTCGCCCAAACGAACTGGAGAATCACCATTGTTGGTAATGGTCAAGGTCATTTGCATTGCACGACCTGGCACACGGTAGGTAGCATCATCAACTTTAACAGAAACAGTCGCTTCTGGCATTTGATATGTTTTCATACCACGCAACAAACCAGCTTGCAGTGGGGTAGTTACTGGGTATTTTTCGTTGGTAGCGCCCATAGAAGCAGCAACCAAAACCAAAGTACCAACACCTAAGATCAAACCAGCTTTTTTATCAGTTGGAGTGACGATGCTATCAGCTTTACCTGAACTTACAGCAATGTGACGTGGAACGAACAATGGTTTTCTGATCCAGTAAACCAACCAAGACAAACCGATTGCGTACCACAGAGCATGCCAGAAGTAAACGTTATCCAGACCATAATGTTCCAGATCAATAGTTTGACCTGTCAAAGTGGTTACTGGGTTTACGAAGTCACCCATAGAACCGGTAATGGTTACCCATTTGCCTGGTCCAATGATAGGGCCGCCGCCTTTAACGTTCATCATAGAATGAACGTGCCAGTCGCCTGGACGACGAGCTTTCAGCAGAACTTTAAATTCGTAAACTTCGCCCAGTTCCAGAGATACAGAACGTGGAACCAATTGACCGCCAATCCAAGATCCAGCACGAATAAATACTGGGCCTGGGATACCGATGTTCAAGAAAGAAACTTCGGGTTTATCAACAGTTTCAGGCCATCCTGCGAATACCAGGAATTTACCAGAAATTGTCATGGTGTCATTGATTGCAACTTCTTCTTTTGACCAGTTCAAGTCGAACCAGTGAATAGTCCGCATACGCATGAACGCAGCCTGAGACTTTTCACCGTGAGCAGAAGCTGTTGGTGCGTAGAACATCGCTGCTGTCATAGTAATCAGCAGTGCGACAAAGGACAGTTTTGCAACTTTGTCTTTTATTATTTTCATATTTCCTCCTCTATCACTAGAGAATTTATTATTAAGAACTTCTGTACGAATAAAATTCGCCAGCTTCCAATACCTTTGTTGGTTTTTTATAGATCGCCGTCGCTGATGAAATCAGTTTTAGAAAACCATCTTCCGAAGAAGTGCCACAAGAAGTAGATAATGATAGAAACGAAAGCCGAGAAAAACGCTGATACTGGAGCAACGTCTTTACCGAAGGTTCTTAATGTACCTTTCTCTACCATACGGATGTACTCAGGAGTACCGGTACGTACATAGTGGTAACCTTGTAAGTCAGCCAGGGTCATCATCATGCCATTGTATTCAACAGGAACGTGCAATGGAGCAATGATAGGCCAGTTGCCTGGGTAGAACAACAAACCATATGCCATACCGCCGACAACTGCAGTCAGGGTCATGCTGTTGCCCAGCAACAGAACAACGTCAAGAACCAAAGCGCCTGGGATCAGGTTAGATGGGAAGCAGATATTAACTGGGAAGTATGTCCAGCCCCAGAAGTTCATATATCTGTTGATCCATTCACCCAACATCAGAGCCAATACTGACAGAGTAGCGCCTAAAGGCAAACGGTATCTCCACCACAAGCAAGCTTGAACAGCCGCAGGGAAAGTGATAGAAACGATAGGTGCTACGGTTACCCATAGACGTCTATCTTTCCAGTCTGTCCAGAAGTCCCAGTCACCACCGGTCAACATATAGTGAATGTGATATCCGCCCAGAACCGCGCAGAACAGTGTAAAAAGAATCATCCAGTCAAACGTACGGGAAACTTGTACCGCTTCCGCACGTGAACGTACAGCTGATTGAGATGCGCTCATTAGCTTACCTCCTAAAGAATTAAAATTATATTTTTTGTACTTCTACCTTATCCTGCTCTACCCGTTAAATCTGTGCAGAGCAGGAAAGGAGATAGTATTTTTACTTTTACTGATTTATGCGATTAAGCCAAATCTTTTTTCAGCAATTTGGTAATTGCTATTACTTCTGTGTTCACAACACCCATTACAGCCAGAGCAGCCCAACCAAAGAATACGAAACCGTAATGCAGTGGAGCAACGAACAACTCTTCCATAAACCAGAATGTGTGACCCCATTCATTCAAACCAACGTTTGGCAGAATCATGAATGGACCGATAACGGCAATCAGATACATCAGGTGCAGACCTTCATGGTATGTAGGCAGTCTTGTTTTTGCATACAGGAATGAAGCAGAACCAGTGATGATGTAGATTGGGTATGACAGATAGAACTCGATGATGTGACTTGGAGTAAAGTCGGTATCACGAACGATGGTTTGGTGCCATGTTCCATCTTGCTCGGTGAAGTAAGAAGCACCCCAGTAGATAGCCCAGCCGTAGCATACCAGCCAGATCCAGTGAGTGAAATGTCTTCTCAACTCTTCGCGAGGAGTGATTGACATCACTTTACGGTCACGAGTTTTCCAGATATAACCATTGATGCCTGCGAACAACAGAACTTCAACAACCAGTTCGATGTACAGCATGTTCATCCAGTATGTTTCAAACTCAGGTGCGAATGAGTCCAGACCAGCTGACCAGCCGTAAACACCTTCGTACCAACGAATGAAAGAATAGAAAGTTAAATAGAGCAAAATGCCCAATGTTAAATTTCTTTTGTTTAAAAGCGGTGCCTCCGCAGCATCAGTTTTAACTGATTCAGTTGTAGCAGCCATTTCTACCTCCTAAAAGATTATATAAATTCCCGTTTTGATTCGGGAGTTCTTTATTTTCCCTTGTTAACGCCTTTGATTAAAAACCAAAGTCACCCGCCATCCATGGAGGCGGTAGGCAGTCTACCAGTTCAGCAACTCTTGTCAAGACAATTTATAGATTTTTTACCTGTCGTTTGGGCGCCCAGAAAGAGAGATAAAATAACAGCTGCGTACTCATAGACTTCCGTCATTATGCCCAACAAACCGAAGCGACTATCGATGCAAAATTTCCTAAAACCCACCCCATTTCAGCCCCCAAATTTCAAAAAATTTTCAGCATTTTTAGACATGAACAACCTGTTTTTTACCAAAACTTAGCAGTCAATCTCAGACAGTTAACTTTACTAACGTTCTAGCCGCTAAGTGATGCATTGCTGCACACTGTTGATAAGCGTTTCCGCCGACAAATTATCAAGACAGGCGCTATGACTATGCCGGTGCCTGTCGCAGCCTTCCTGCTGGCAAGGCACACAACCCTGCGGAGCGGCGCCTTGTATCAGCCAGACATTTTGATTTTTTTGATTTCCGTGTGCTTTAAAAGGTGGTTTATTTTGCGCATACTCAAACGGCCATGGCGCCCATTTTTCCGGATCGGTAGGGCCAAAAAGTGCGAATGTGGGTACACCTGTCGCTGCAGCCAAATGCGTAACCCCCGTATCCGGCCCTATAAACAACGATGCAGTCTCGATCAACTCAGTCAATTGTGCCAAAGTCAGCTTACCGGCTAAATTACGGGTAGACGGCGGCAATCTATGTTGCAGCCGAGACACTGCCGCTAACTCACTGGCCTGCATACCACCCGTCAATATCAGCGCATAACCTTTTTGATTTAAAAAATAGCCGATTTCCAGCCAACCTTGCTCATGCCATTGCTTATATCGCCATTGCGGCATGATATGCAGTACGGCATATTGACCAACCAGTTTTTTCGGTTTTGCGTTTTCTTTGGCCGTCCGTGGCGGAGTTAATCTGTAATGCGGCGCTATGCCCAACACCTGACAAAAGCGCAGGTTTTCCAAAACAGCATGTGAATACTGCTCGCTAAATGACAAAGCCCTGGTCAGAAACCAACGTTTCCAGCTATATTTTGCAGCGCTTTCCGCCACAAATCCCAGACTGCACCTGCCTGCCAGCAGTGCGCATAAAACAGGTCTATCACCAGCCTGAGTTGCAATGGCCAAATCATATCGATAAAAAAGTTTTAGCAACAATTTCCCAAACCCGGTTTTATCCGTCTTGTCGACCATCGGAATTAATCGGCAAATTTCCCGATTACCTGTAAATATGCCAAGATTGCCCGCCGGCAACAGCACATCAATCTCCGCATTGGGATACGCCTGCTTTAATGAACTAATCAGTGGCGTCACCAGCAAAGCATCGCCAAGATAACGTAGGGTTATCACCAAAATGCGTTTGGGGTGTTGTATATTGATGGGTTGCGGCGCCGTCATAATAGTGTGTGCAATGAAGTATTAATTCCAGTTAAGTCTGTTATTTTAAGGTAAACAGTTTTGGACAAGTCAGAAAAATCAAATAGAACCATGACCAATAGCGAAGTCTATAAACGCCTGATGCGCTTTGCCTTGCCTTATTGGCGTATGTTTTTGCTTAGCGCCATCGGTTTCGCTATCTACGCAGCGACCGAACCTGCCGTAGTCATGATCATCCAGCGGATTATCGATAGCTTTGCCGGCGAAAAAAGACAAGAAATTCAATATTTGCCATTATTTTTTATCATCTTATTTTTGGTTCGCGGTATAGGCGCATTTTTAGGCAACTATTATCTGGCACGGATGTCCGGCAACTTGATCCATAAATTGCGTTGCGAAATTTTTAATCACTATACCCGCCTGTCCGTGCAATATTTTGACAGCCACAATAGCGGTTATATGATTTCCCGTATCACCAATAATATCGGCGAAGTCACCCGCGCCACCTCGGATTCAATCCGCTCCTTCGTGCGAGAAGGCTTTACCGCCTTGGGCCTGCTAGGCTATCTGGGCTACACCAATCTGGAATTATCGCTGGTTTTTTTAGCGATTGCCCCCGTAGTGATCCTGATGGTTCGCTACGTCGGCAAACGCTTAAAACGTTTAAGCCGAAACATGCAATATACAGTTGGCGATTTAACGCAAATCACTTCGGAAATGGTGGCCGGCAATCGCATTGTCAAAAGTTTCGGCGGCGAAAATTATGAGCGCCAACGCTTTAAAGAGCGCAGCTTGGAAAATCGCAAGCAATACCGCAAGCTGATCATGACGGTTTCGCTTAACAACCCATTGATGCAACTGGTTATTTCTTTTGCACTGGCCGGCATGATGTATTTGGCTTTAATTATCATGCAGTCCTCAAGCGCCGGCGAATTTGTCGGTTTTTTTACTGCTGCATTTTTGCTGCCTAAGCCGATTCGGCAATTAAGCGACGCCAATGCCGAAATTTTGCGCGGTATTGCTGCGGCTGAGACCTTGTTTGAAGTACTGGACGAACCGATTGAACTTGACCAAGGCGATCATGCGCCTAGCCACTGCCAAGGCAAAATTGAATTTAAAAACCTCAGTTTTAGCTACCCCGGCAGCAAAACTTTGGCGCTGAATACCATCAATCTCACCATAGAACCCGGCCAAACGGTGGCTTTGGTTGGCGCATCCGGCGGTGGAAAAAGCACCATGATCAACTTACTGCCGCGTTTTTATGATTACCAACAAGGAGAAATCCTAATTGACGGTATTGATTTAAAGCATTACCAACTCAGCGAATTAAGAAAACAGATAGCCCTGGTCACGCAAAACGTCACGCTGTTTAATTCCTCAATCGCTAATAATATCGCTTACGGCACCTTGGAAAACGCCAGCCGTACGCAAATCGAACAGGCGGCTACCGCCGCTTATGCGATGGATTTCATCAATCAATTACCGCAAGGCCTAGACACTGAAATCGGCGAAAACGGTGTAAAGTTATCCGGCGGGCAGCGGCAAAGACTGTCTTTGGCGCGAGCTCTGTTAAAAGATGCCCCGATTCTAATTCTGGATGAAGCGACATCGGCACTGGATACCGAATCGGAACGCTATATTCAAGCGGCGCTGAATCGAGTCATGCAGGGTAGAACTACGCTGGTGGTGGCACACCGCCTATCAACCATTGAAGGTGCAGACGTGATTTTGGTCATGGATAAAGGCCGAATTATCGAGCAAGGCTCTCATATAGAACTGCTTGCCAAGAACGGTGCTTATGCCAAATTACATAAATTGCAGTTTCAAGATAAGTCGGCTGGGGTTTTGGGATCAGCCTGAAATAGATAATACCCCACCTCCCCAGCCGTTTTGTGTTTTAGCATTCGCCAATTAGCCGGCATTTCCGTCAGGTTTATTTGCCGTTCGGCTTCGACATAAATTTTAGCATGGTTTGCCAACCAGCCATTTTGCTGTAACTGCAGACAAGCTGCTGAAATCAGATCTTTGCCGAACGGTGGATCTAAAAAAACCAGATCAAAACCTGCAGCAGTTGTCTGTAGAAAACTCTCCACTGCCTGCTGCACCACCGTTATCTGGTTTGCCGCCAACACGGCGCTGTTATCCCGTAACTTTTGCACCGCTTTGGGATTATTTTCCACTTGCACCACTTGCCGGGCCCCCCTGGATGCCGCCTCAAAACCCAAGGCGCCGCTGCCGGCATACAAATCCAGACAGCGGCTATTGATAATATCAACTTGCAGCCAATTAAACAGGGTTTCCCTAACCCTGGCCGGCGTAGGCCTAAGCCCCGGCACATCTTCAAACAGAATTTGCCGGCTACGCCAAGCGCCACCGATAATGCGCAGTTTATTGCTCACCCTAATTGCCGCCAACCGTAACAGTTTGCAACCATTCCGGCCGAATCCGGCGCTGAAAGGCATCTTTAATGTCGGCAGCGGTCACCGCTTCGACTTTGCTTTGAAAAACATCCAGATAATCTAACGGCTGCTGATAAAAACCTATCATGGTGATGTAATCGGTCAATTTGCTATTAGTATCCACGCGCATGGCAAATCCACCGGTGATGTTTTGCTTGGCGGCAGTCAACTCGGCTTCACTAGGGCCATTTTCAATAAAATCCCGTAACGTGTTGTTCATCACTTCAACGGCTTTAGCGGTTTGATCGTTGCGAGTTTGCAAACCAACAGTAAACGGCCCCGGCCGATACAACGGCATAAATTGACTGGCCGCACTATAAGCCAAACCCCGCTTTTCGCGAACTTCGTCAAATAATTTTGAGACCAAACTGCCGCCACCCAAAATATGATTACCAACATATAAGGAAAAATAATCGGGATCTTTACGATAGGAACCCGGCATTCCAGCCAGCACATGGGTTTGAGTAGAGGGAAATTCAATGTGTTGAGTACTGGCCTGAGTCGGCAACACCACGGGGGGAATCTCTGCAGGTTTTTCGCCCACCGGCAAGCCATCCAGCAAGGTTTGCGCCGCTTGTTCCGCCTGATGGCGGCTCAAATCGCCGACGATAACCACAATGGCATTGGCAGACACATAAAACTTCCGATAAAACGTTTTAAGATCATCCACGCTAAAAGCAGATACCGTTTGTAACTCCCCTTCCTCAGGATGTGCATAAGGATGATTGTTATATAAGGCTTTGCGAAAAGCGATACCAGCTATGGCTCCCGGCGATTCTTCACGATGCTTCAACCCGGCTAGGGTAAGGTTTTTTTCCCGCTGAAAGTCGCCGTCATTAAAAGCCGGCTGCGTCAACACAACCTTGAAAGCGCTCAACGCCTTGTCAAATAGCGGTTTTTCAGTCAGGCTGCGCATGGATAACCAGGCATTATCTTCGGAAACACCGCTGGAAAAAGTAGCCCCAATCGATTCAAAGCGGTTAGCCACTTCATCCGCGCTCCACTCGCCGGAACTATTACCCAGTAAGGCGGAAGTTAAGGCCGCCAATCCAAAACGAGTATCGTCACGGGCGCTACCAGCATCAAAAGTAACGCGAATATCCACCATCGGTAAAGATGGCGTATTCACATAATAGACACGAGTACCCTGCGCGGTTTGCCAATGCTGAATTTTCACCGTCGCCCAACTCGCCTGAACAGCGAATAACAGCAACAAGCCAAGCAATTTAAAAATCATGGTGAGCTCCTATCATTTTAGCGGGTTTGGGGGATTGCGTAATAGGCTGCGGATCAAGATAAGCGATGGTAAGATAGTCATCTATCAAATACTTACGCGCCACCTCACGCACTTGCTCGGCAGTCACTTGATTAATTTTGCCCACATATTCATCGGCTTTTTGCCAGCCGATACCCACTGTTTCCAACATACCCAGTTCCATAGCCTGATAAAAGTTTGAGTCCTTCTGGTAAACATCTTTAGCTAACACTTGCGCCTTGATGCGTTGCAATTCTTCGCTACTGACCAAATCGCTTTTCAGTTGCAGAATTTCTGCCTGTAAAGCGTATTCCATATCAAATACATTATGCCCTTCCGCCGGGGTGGCCTCCAACATGAACAGCTCCGGCAATCGAGAAGTCAGGCTATATCCTGCCCCCGCCTCAACGGCAATTTCCTGCCCTCTGATCAAACGAGCAGGCAGTCTGGCGCTGTTGCCGCCATCCAGAATACCAGCCAACACTTCCAAAGCATAAGCTTCCCACTCCGGCTTCGCGGTTTTTAACACCGGCGTTTTATAACCCATCATAATGTATGGCAATTTAGCAGGCGCTTTAACGGTAATTTTTTTGACGCCCTTTTGTTCAATTTCATCTTGCGGCTTAAGCGGCTTGATCACACTAGGCTGTAAACCGGCAAAATATTGCTCAGCCAATTTAATAACTTGTTCAGCCTCGACATCGCCCACCACAACCACGGTAGCATTATTGGGCGCATACCATTGTTGATACCAGGCTTGTAAATCCTCGATTTTGTAATTGGCAATATCCGTTGGCCAGCCGATCACCGGATTTTTATATGGACTATTAGCAAAGGCCACCGCATTAAACTGCTCCTGGGTTTTTGCATGAGGTTGATCATCGGTACGCATCCGTCGCTCTTCCGTCACCACCTGCAATTCTTTCTCAAGTTCTTCGGCCTTGAGGTCCAGATTGCGCATCCGGTCAGACTCCAACTTAAAACTGATCTCCAGCCTGGATTTTTCCATGGTTTGAAAATAGGCCGTGTAGTCATTACCGGTAAAGGCATTCTCCGAACCACCATTCTCAGCAATAATCCTGGAAAATTCGCCTGCAGGATATAATTTGCTGCCTTTGAACATCATGTGTTCCAGCATATGAGATATGCCGGTGATGCCGCCGGGTTCATAGCTGGCGCCTACTTTATACCAGACCTGAGAAACCACTACCGGCGCCCGGTGATCTTCTTTGACCAGTATTTTTAGGCCATTGCCAAAAATATGTTCATGAACTGTGCTACTCTCAGCATAAGCCGTTAGAGCAGGACAAAACAGCAGCAATGCTGCGAGCCTATGTTTCATAATTCCCTCGTTGATAGAAAAGCAGAGCGTCTGTGATGATTTTAATAATCAAAGGTTCACTGTTATTCTATACCAAACGCATGTCAGATTTCGGCAGGCTTGATTTTGAGGCCGGCGAGTTTCGGCAAAGGCTTCCTGATGGCAACACCCAACCTACAGAGATAGACGCCACAGCCTATCCCTGAACACTGCGGTGCAAGACTTTGATGTGCGATGCGTATAAATCACAGATAAACCCACAATTCGGAAGCGAATGACAAATAAACTTGACGCACTTTCCTGGAAAAATTATTTAGCCCTCTGCAAACCCAGAGTGGTCGCTTTGATTGTTTTTACTGTCATCGTCGGCATGTTATTGGCGACACCGGGTTTACCGCCGCTCGACAAATTTTTCTACGGCGCAATCGGCATAGCGCTGGCCGCATCATCCGCCGCCGCCATCAACCATTTCATTGATCAAAAAGCCGACAGCGAAATGGCCCGCACCCGTTATCGACCGCTACCGATGGGTGAACTCAACTCCCGTCAAGTTCTGACTTTTGCGACGATTATCGGTATCGCAGCCATGGCCCTGCTGATTGTAAAAGTCAATATCCTGACAGCCTTTTTAACGTTTTTATCTTTGATTGGCTACGCCGTGATTTACACGGTCTATCTTAAAAAAATGACGCCGCAAAACATTGTCATCGGCGGCGCAGCGGGTGCAGCCCCGCCAATATTGGGCTGGACAGCCATCACCGGCGAAGTTCATCCTCACGCACTGTTGTTGTTCTTGATTATTTTTGTCTGGACTCCACCCCATTTTTGGGCGCTGGCGATTGCCCGCCGCGAAGAATATGCCAAAGCCGATATTCCGATGCTGCCCGTCACCCACGGTGTGGAATTTACTCGTCTGCAAATTTTGCTCTATACTATTTTGCTGTTAATTACCACGCTGCTGCCCTATTTAACCGGTATGAGCGGCCTGATTTATTTGCTGACAGCCATTGTGCTGGGCTTGGGCTTTATTTATTTCGCCGTGCAGATGATGCGTAGGAAAGACAATAAAACAGCCATGCGCACTTTCGGGTATTCCATCATCTATCTCATGTTAATTTTTGCTGCCCTTTTAATTGATCACTATTTCCCCCTGTCGCTGTCATGAGTGTACAAAATCACGAACATCCATTCGCAGAATTCATCAAAATTCTGGGTAAAGGCAAAAAAGGCTCAAGGCCACTGACGCAGGATGAAGCCTATCGCGCGATGCAAATGATCTTGAGCAATCAGGTGCAACCAATCCAATTAGGCGCTTTTTTAATGCTAATGCGCATCAAGGAAGAAACCTGCGAGGAATTAGCTGGTTTCGTACAGGCCGCCAAGGAAACGATAGAGAGTTCAGCACAAACCGCAAGCGTCGATCTTGATTGGTCATCCTATGCAGGCAAACGCCGTCATCTACCCTGGTTTTTGCTCTCTACCCTGCTGTTGGCTGAAAATGACATTAAGGTGTTTATCCATGGCGCCGGCGGCCATACCGCAGGACGTCTTTATACCGAGAATGTTCTAAACAGTTTGGGGATCAAAACTGCCTTATCCGTCAAAGACGCAAAACAGCAGCTTTCAACCCAAAATTTCAGCTATTTGTCGCTGGAACACATCTGCCCCAAATTATACGAAATGATCAATCTTCGACCAGTGATGGGTTTGCGTTCCCCAGTCCACACCCTGGTACGTTTGCTGAACCCTTGCAACGCCCCACATAGCATTCAAGGCATTTTTCACCCCAGTTACCGACAAGTACACCAAAAAGCCGCATTGTTGTTGAATCAACCACATATGGCCGTGTTAAAAGGCGAAGGCGGTGAAACCGAACGCAACCCGGATGTGGAATGTCTAGTGCAAAGTGTTCACAATGGTCAACTCAGCGATGAAATATGGCCGGCGTTATTTCCGCACCGCCATGTTAAAGCTGAAACACTCGACCCTTTGCAGTTATCGGAACTCTGGCAGGGTAAATTGACCGACGAGTTTGCGGAAGCAACCGTGCTTGGCACTACTGCCGTGGTGTTGAAATTATTGGGCAAAGCGGAAAACCAACAGCAAGCCGAGGAAATAGCAAAAGATTTTTGGGCTCAACGCGATAAACAGCGATTTTAAACTTAATTTATACTTGAAACCGCATTGTAGCCTTGATAAATCGAAGTATAGTCGAGAAATTCGAAGCTGACGCCCTTGATTCCGCGCTGCTTCCTCTAGACTACGCAGAAATAAAAAACTTGTTGATAACCCACGAGAATTTGCAGTTCAATTTGCTTCCGCGATAATATGCCAGTCCAAATCAAGCTGCAACTCGGTTTTTTAGCATGACAATCAGATTATTAGGTACTGTTAGTCTACTATTTCTCTCCGCTTGTACGGCGCTGCCGCCCAAAAACACTGAAAATATTTGTCAAATATTCCGGGAAAAAGAAGATTGGTATGACGCAAGCATGGACGCCGCCCGGCGCTGGGGCATACCGGTTGCTGTGCAAATGGCAATCATCAATCAGGAATCCGCCTTTGTTGCCGATGCCCGCCCGCTCCGCCCGCTGATTTTAGGTTTTATTCCCTGGTTTCGCAGCAGTAGTGCTTATGGCTATCCCCAAGCTAAGGATGACACTTGGGCCGACTATCAGGAAAAAACGGATGCCGACTGGGCAAGCCGGGAAAATTTTGCCGATAGTTGCGACTTTGTCGGCTGGTATTGCGCCATCAGTCATAAAAAACTCGGTATTTCTCTATCAGATGCCAATAATCTCTATCTGGCTTACCATGAAGGGCATAGCGGCTTTCAACACAACAGCCACTCAGTAAAAACTTGGTTGTTAAATGCCGCCCAAAAAGTTAAACAGCACGCCCTGCGATACGACAAACAATTATCAAATTGCAGGCAAGAGTTAGAGGCAAAAAACTGATAGACTATGCGTTTAACTTTACAGTTGGGAGTCTCTGTGAAAACCAAATATCAACGCATACTTGCTACATTAATTGCATTCATTATAGGATTTGCTATGTTCTCAATGGCCAACGCCACCACCCCTGAAGAAAATCTAGCCGCTGGAGAAGTTTTTCTGGCTGACAACGCCAAAAAACCGGGTGTAGTTACCACTGCAACTGGATTACAGTATCAAATTATCACAGAAGGAACCGGTGCATCGCCCAGCGCAACGGACAATGTCACCGTGCATTATCAAGGCACCACCATTGACGGCAAAGAATTTGATAGCTCTTACAAACGTGGTGCTCCGGCAACCTTCCCATTAAATCGGGTCATTGCCGGCTGGACTGAAGGGTTACAGTTAATGAAAGAAGGCGGCAAATCCAGACTATTCATTCCATCTAAATTAGCTTATGGCGAACGCGGTGCCGGTCGGGACATAGGACCTAATGCTGCTTTGATTTTTGATGTAGAATTAATTAAGATAAAATAGTTTCAGAGCGAAAAGCTTTAACCCGTTGAGCATTGCAACTCAATGAATAAAATCATTATTTTATTGGGTTGCAAACCTTTTAGATGGCGCATTTATTAACGCATAACATCAATGTTACTACTATGCGTTACAATACCGGCTATTACATGTCAGCGACTCGGCTGATTAAATCTCCCTGTGGCTAACCTTTATAATTGTGAGGCATTGGACGATGGAATCAACAGTATTGTCGCAGTATTGAAAAAAATAAAGCCCATAATTCAATAGCCGCAGCTTGTTAAAGCGGTGATGATTTTCTTCACTTAACCCGCGAGCCCACCACTATGTCAGAAAATATTTCCAATAACGCCCTAATTCTTGCCTTATTATCATTAAACGGCGAAATTGCTATTCAAAAAGACTATCTGGAATCAGATGATATTCCAGAAGAAGACATCTCCGATGAAGAAGAAGTGCTGGAAGATCTGGAACAGGCATTCATGGAGTTTGTTGACGTCTATAAAGCCCGCGCTAAAACCGACGATTCGCTGCCCGAACTGGACAGTTTGTTGGCGGGAGATGCCTAATTCATGCCTGTTCTTTACGGCATTAAGAATTGCGATAGTGTAAAAAAGGCACGGTCATGGCTGGAAGCCAACCAGACAAGCTATCGCTTTCACGACTACAGAGTCGACGGCCTGGAGGCAAACTTGCTGCAAGGCTTTATTGATGCGCTGGGAATTGATGCAGTACTCAACCAGCGCAGCACTAGCTGGCGACAACTTAGTGAAGATCAAAAACGCGATTTAAGCCCTGAAAAGGCATTGCAGCTGATGCTGGACATGCCGACCTTAATCAAACGCCCCATTTTCGATAACGGGGAACAGCTAATTGTCGGCTTTAACCCTGATCTATACCGCAAAAAATCATGAGCGAAACCCTTGCGCTTACCGAAGAGCTGATCCGCCGAGCATCAGTAACGCCAATTGATGCCGGCTGTCAAGATTTATTGGCAACAAGACTAAGCAATATCGGCTTTACTGTCGAACACTTGGATTTTGCCGACACCCAAAACCTCTGGCTGCGCCGTGGACAACAATCACCGCTTTTCGTGTTTCTGGGCCACACCGATGTAGTACCCAGTGGCCCGCCAAATGCATGGGAATCGCCGCCGTTTAGCCCCAGCATCCGCGACGGCAAGCTTTATGGACGCGGCGCAGCAGATATGAAGGGCAGTATTGCGGCGTTTACCACCGCAGTAGAGCGTTTTAGCGCACAGCATCCCGAGCAAAAAGGCTCTATTGCCATTTTGATGACCAGCGATGAAGAAGGTATTGCCAGTCATGGCGTTGTCAAAGTCGTTGAAGTTTTACAGCAACGCCAAGAAAAAATAAATTGGTGCTTGGTTGGCGAACCTTCCAGCGATCAAAAAATCGGTGATGTGATCCGGGTCGGTAGACGTGGTTCCCTTTGCGCCAAGCTGACAGTGTTCGGCATTCAAGGTCATGTCGCCTATCCTGATCTGGCGCAAAACCCAATCCACAGTTTTGCACCGGCTTTAAAAGGATTGACGGAAGAAGTCTGGGATCACGGCAATGAATTTTTTCCGCCTACCCGCTTGCAAGTTTCCAATATCGCGGCCGGCACCGGTGCGGAAAATATTATTCCAGGCCAGATTGATGTGCAATTTAATTTACGCTTCAGCACCGAATTAAACGAAGAATTGATCAAATCGCGCTGTAAAAACATCCTGGACAAATACGGTTTTAAATACGATCTGCAATGGCGCTTATCCGGCCAACCTTTCTTAACCCGCGAGGGCGCGCTGATTACTGCCACACACGCCGCAATAAAATCCGTTTGCGGCTACGAAACAGTTGACGATACCGGCGGCGGCACCTCAGACGGCCGATTTATCGCGCCCACCGGCGCGGAAGTGATTGAATTGGGGCCGTTGAACGCCAGCATTCATAAGGTTAACGAGCATATCGGCCTTGATGAGTTAGAGACACTTAGCCGTGTTTATGAGCAAATACTGGTTAATTTATTGACTTAACAGCCCAATTTTATTTTGTCCTCATACTAAGTACGCAGAAGACATTCTGATTACAACAACCCATGCTCAACAAATGAATAAGGCTCGCCATCGCCGACAATAAAATGATCCAGCACCCGAATATCAAACAAGCCCAACGCTTGCTTAAGCTTATCGGTAATATGGCGGTCGGCTTGGCTGGGTTCGTTAATACCGGAAGGATGATTGTGGGCAAAAATCACCGCAGCAGCATGATGAAATAGTGCGCGTTTCGCTACTTCGCGCGGGTACACGCTGGCACCATCTATAGTGCCGCGAAACAATTCCTCCCAACTGATCACCCTATGCTGGTTATCCAGAAACAGACAACCGAATACTTCAAAACTGTAACTGCGGATTTGCGCGCTTAAATAGGCGCGGGTAATCTCTGGACTAGTCAAAGCACTACCGCGTTGTAGAATTTCCGCAAAGTGCCGGCTCGCCATTTCCATGACCGCCTGCAACTGCGCATATTTTGCCTGCCCCAAACCGTGGCTCTGACAAAACCGCTCCTCATCCGCATTCAACAAGTCTTTCAGTGAACCGAATTCACTGAGCAAATCTCTGGCTAAATCCACCGCCGACTTGCCTTTAGCGCCAACCCGCAAAAAGATAGCCAGCAATTCGGCATCTGTTAAGGCTTTAGCACCACGCTGCAATAATTTTTCTCGTGGCCGCTCTTCAACCGGCCAATCCTTGATGCTCATGATAACTCCCTAGTATTTGGATAGATGATAAAGCTTGAATAGATTAAAGCATAGAAGATTTCGCTAGATTTTGCCATAATTCATAATCTTTTCTCAGCATGGACAATAGCCATTAACAAGCGAATCCTGTTAGGCATCTGTGGTGGCATTGCCGCTTACAAATCAGCAGAGCTGGTGCGACTGCTCAAAAAAAACGGTGCCGATGTCCGAGTGGTATTAACCGATGCCGCCCAACAATTTGTCACGCCGTTAACTTTTCAGGCGCTGAGCGGTCAACCCGTACATACTCAGTTACTGGATACCGGACAGGAACAAGCCATGAGTCATATCCATCTGGCGCGCTGGGCAGATGCGTTGCTGATCGCGCCGGCAACAGCCGACACACTAGCCAAAATGGCACATGGTTTGGCAGACGATTTGTTATCAACCCTATATCTGGCCGCCGAATGTCCGGTATGGGTAGCTCCAGCAATGAATCAAGCCATGTGGGGCCAAGCCGCTACCCAGCGCAATATAGCCCAACTTAAACAGGACGGCGTACGCTTAATCGGCCCGGAATCTGGATTACAGGCTTGCGGTGAACTGGGTTTTGGCCGCATGAGCGAACCCGAGTCGATTTGCGCACAGTTGTTAAAGCCCACCCAGCTCGGCATACTACAAAATGTAAACGTTGTCATCACCGCCGGCCCCACCCGCGAACCCTTGGATCCCGTCCGTTTCATCAGTAACCGCAGTTCCGGCAAAATGGGTTATGCGCTGGCCGCCGCCGCCGCCAATGCCGGCGCTAATGTCACACTGATTAGCGGCCCGGTGCGGCAAATTGCACCCGCTTCGATAAAACTACTGGAAGTTGAAACAGCACAGCAAATGTATGATGCTGTGATGTCCAACATTGCCCAAGCGGATATATTTATCGGTACCGCGGCAGTTGCCGATTATAAGCCGGCAACCGTGCAGGAGCGCAAAATCAAAAAACAACACGACAGCAGCGTGATCGAATTAATCAGGAATCCCGATATTATTGCCTCTGTCGCCAAATTGCCGACCAAGCCGTTTACCGTGGGTTTTGCCGCAGAAACCGACGATTTAGCCGCCTATGCGATAGAAAAGCTCCACAGCAAAAATCTGGATATGATTGCGGCCAACTGGGTTGGCCGGGAAGATGGCGGTTTTGATAGCAACCACAATGCCTTGCAAGTTTATTGGCCTGATGGTCAACAAAACCTACCGATGACAGATAAGCAGCAATTAGCAGAACAATTGCTTAACTTGATTACCCAGCATTTTAAGCAAATCCAAAAATAAAACCCAGGATTCCACCAAACACACCACCCCAGACCACTAACCAACCCAAATGCTGTTTAATAATCGCTTGCACCATTTCTTTAACCATTTGCGGGGTTAATTCACTGAGCCGCTTATCGATTACGGTTTCAATCTTGCTGGTTAATTCTTCACCAATTTTGTGAGCGTTCAATCCCTGTTGTAACGCTAGTTTAAATCGCTCGGATTCAACCATCTCAAGCAAGGTGGCTTTCATTTTTTCAGTAAAGGGTTCCTTTAAAGGTATTAAAGCTTCTTCGCCACCCATCATCAGCAACATACCACCAAATGATGAACCCATAATTGAAGAAACCAGGCCTTCATAAATCTTGTCGTAATCTACTGCATTTAATAACGGTTGTAAATTCAGCACACGGGGGCCTTGTTCTTCTTCTTTTTCGATAAAGTTTTCGATATTTTCCACAGTAAAGAACTGTTGCATCATTAAGGCTTTGATTGATGCTTTAAATTCTTCGAAACGATCGGGTATAACACCAGAACCGTAAAGATAGGGAATTTTTTCAAAAAGCATATGGATAGCCAGCCAATTGGTAATGGCTCCAGAAAAAGCAAAAAAACCGATTGCTTTGAATGTTTCCGAAAAAATTGGACTAATATAGCCGAGAAGAATAATGAATACGGCAATTGCGTTGGTTAAGATGCTTTTGTCGATTGTTTTAATTTTTTCCATGTTTTCATCCGATAATTTAATTCAGAGTTAATCAATTAACCGGCAAAAACACGCCGCCTTTCAAGGTGTGTGCACCGGTACAATTTTGAAAACTCAATTGTTTGCTGAAACAAATTTGTACGCCGCTGACATTGCCTTGATGATCAACGTCTATATTAATCATATCAGGTGTTAAGCCGGGGTTGACAGCCACAAAGGCGCCGACGATGGCATTGGCATCTAACATCAGCCGGTTGTGCGGAGCTTTTAATGGTTCCGGGATTTTTACTTTTTCGGCACTGGTTTTAATGGCAGTAAAGTAATCCGTCATATTCAAGCCGCTACAGGTGCCGTGTTTACTCCATTCATGCTTGAATAATTGCACATCGCCGGGCGGCATGGCTAAGCCGGTGTTTTGTTGGGCAATTGCCGCTATTGGAGCTGATACATCGGCCTCTGGCCCGCAATCGTGCGGATAATCGTTATTATTGTATTGCGGCCATAAGCCATGTACCACAAACCCCAGGCTTGCGGTGCATTGCAAGTGCTTGCCGGGCTGACGACCGGCCGGCGTGTTACAAAACGCTGGTGACCAGGATAAGGCCAGCAGGTAGTAATCGAATGAAGCCGTATTGCGATGTAACCAAACGCCAAAATCATCGTCTTGATGATGCGATTTTCTGGCCTCGGCAATACCAGCAAACAGCAGCAAGAAAATCAGTAGTGGCGCTAAATAGGATAAAAAAGATAACTTAACGGAGTTCATGAATTTTAAGAGTAGTGCAATAAAAAAACCGGTCATAGCCGAGCCGTGACCGGTTTGTCGGAGTTCAAAAAGGCTGTGCCTTATGGCATATACATCCCACCATTGACATGCAAGGTTTCACCGGTAATATAGCCAGCCTGTTCCGAGGCGAGAAAAGACACCGCGTGAGCGATTTCTTCCGGCAGACCCAGCCGACCGAGCGCAATAGAGCTCAATAACGCAGTTTTAATCTCTTCAGACAATTCTTTGGTCATGTCGGTATCGATAAAGCCGGGCGCAACCGTGTTAACGGTAATACCGCGCGAACCCACTTCTTTAGCCATAGATTTGGCAAAACCTATCATGCCGGCTTTACTTGCCGCATAATTGGCTTGTCCGGCGTTGCCGGTAACGCCGACCACCGAAGAAATATTAATAATCCGGCCATAACGAGCCTTCATCATGCCGCGGATTACGGCTTTGCTCATCCGGAAAATTGAAGTGAGATTGGTATTGATAATGTCATCCCATTCCTCATCTTTCATCCGCATCAACAAGTTGTCGCGGGTGATGCCGGCGTTGTTGACTAATACCGCCGGCGTACCGAAATCGTCGCCGACGACTTTAATAAAAGCTTCAATAGCCGCAGCCTCGCCGACATTAAGCTTAAAGCCTTTGCCGTTATCGCCCAGATATGCGGAAATGGCATCAGCGCCACTATCGGAAGTGGCTGTACCTATCACAAAAAAACCATCAGCAGTCAATTTTTCGGCAATAGCGCGACCGATACCGCGACTGGCGCCGGTGACAATTGCAACTTTTTTAGCCATGTAATTGCTCCAAAGCTTTGTTTATAGATTCCGGGTCGTAAAGACTCAAATGTACTGCATCCGCCGCGATACGTTTGTTTAAACCCTGTAAAACTTTGCCGGGCCCACACTCGACAAAGCCGGTCACCCCTTGTTCATGCATGAATTTAATACACTCTACCCAACGCACTGGTTTGAACAACTGTTCTTTCAGTGCATACCGAATGACTTCCGGCGAGCTGTGTGATTTGACATCGGCATTGTGTATCAGCGTGGTACTTGGCGTCTCAATGTTGATGTTTTGCAGGATGGCATGTAGTTGCTCAGAAGCAGCTTCCAGTAACGCACAGTGCGATGGCACACTGACCGGTAATTTTACCGCTCGTTTCGCACCTAGCGCTTTCATGGCCTCTATTGCTCTATCTACAGCCGCTACTGTGCCGGCAATGACGACCTGACCCGGTGAATTGAAATTGGCCGCGCTAACAACTTCACCAAGAGCGACTTCAGCGCAGCAGTTGACCACTTGATGGTCTTCCAGGCCTAAAATCGCGGCCATTGCACCAACGCCGGCCGGAACCGCTTCCTGCATCAACCGACCGCGTGCAGCGACCAGTTTTATGCCGTCTGTTAAGCTGATCGCATCAGCACAAACCAGTGCGGTATATTCGCCCAAGCTATGCCCGGCCAGCCAGGCGGGTCTAATGTTGGTTTTCTCGCACCATACCCGCCAAACAGCGACACCTGCCGCCAACATAGCCGGCTGGGTATTTTGCGTTTGATTGAGTTGTTCTTCCGGACCGTTACTCACCAAATCCCAAAGTTGAAACCCCAGCACTTCGGAAGCTTCCGCAAAGGTTTGTTTAACAACCGGATAAACTTCGGCAAGCTGGGAAAGCATACCGACTGATTGCGAACCCTGTCCAGGAAAAACAAAGGCTAAGTTGTAATTTTGTTCGTTCATATTCAGAGATCTCCTAGTATTTTAGCAAGGCAGAGCCCCAAGTGAAACCGGCACCAAAAGCTTCCATCAGCACGGTTTGTCCTCGTTGGATTCGGCCATCTCGAACACCTTCGTTAAACGCCAGCAACACAGATGCGGAAGAGGTGTTGCCCTGATTTTCCAGAGTTAATATGACCTGATTCATATCCATGCTTAGTTTTTTTGCAGTGGCGGCGATAATTCGGGTATTGGCCTGATGGGGCACCAGCCAATCGATATCTGATTGCCGTAAGCCGTTGGCTTCCAAGGTTTCATCCACGATACGGCCCAAGGTGTTAACCGCCACTTTAAACACCTCATTGCCGCGCATTTGAATATAGTGCGCCTCTGCTTGATTGGCGACAGCGGCAACCTGCGGATTAGGACAAAACAGCAAGTCTTCATAGCCGCCGTCCGATTGAATGTGCGTTGCCAGAATGCCGGGCTTATCTGATGCTGACAATAATACCGCCCCAGCCCCATCGCCAAACAGAATACAGGTTGTCCTGTCACTCCAGTCTACAATTCGCGAACAGACTTCAGACCCCACCACCAGTACTTTTTTGGCAAATCCAGTTTTAATATATTGGTCTGCAACGCTAAGACCAAAAATAGAACCGGAACAGGCTGCCTGAATATCAAAGCCAACACAATGCTTGATACCCAAACGTTGTTGTAATAAGCAGGCGGTGCTGGGGTAGACGCGATCCGGTGTGCCGGTGGCGACGAGAATTAAATCTATCTCTTGCGGATCAATGCCGGCCATTTCGATAGCCTGTTGAGCTGCAATTTCCGCCATGCTGGATGAGGTTTCATCATCGGCGGCAATATGCCGACTTTTGATACCGGTACGCTCATATATCCAGCTGTCAGTGGTGTCGACCATCGCTGAAATATCGTCATTGGTTCTGATCGTGGCCGGCAGATAACCACCGACGCCAATCACCGTTGCCCAACGTGTCATGCCATCACCTTTTGTTCTAACGCTTTTTCGATTTTTTCGCCGATTTTGCGTATCACATCCTGGGTGACTTCCACTTCCGCCAGATGTATTGCCGTTTCAAAGGCTAGCGCATCAGCGCCGCCATGACTTTTTATCACCAAACCTCTTAAGCCAATAAAGCTGGCGCCATTGTACAGGCGCGGGTCTATGCTGTTTTTAAAGCGTTTTAAGACAGGGTAAGCCAACAAACCAGCCAGTTTAGTCAAAAGATTTTGCGAAAAACTGTCTTTCAGTGTGGCACCTATCATTTTGGCGGCACCTTCAATCGATTTTAAGGCTACATTACCGACAAAGCCATCAGCGACAATCAGGTCTACTTTGACATGACCGGCGTTAATCGAATCGCCTTCCACATAGCCAATGTAATTAAGATTGGAGTTTTCCAGCAATTTTGCCGCCGCCTTGACTTGTTCGTTGCCTTTCATGTCTTCTTCGCCGATATTCAGCAGACCGATTCTTGGTCGATCAATCTTCTCGACGGCTTTGACGACTTCTTCGCCCATCACAGCAAATTGATATAGATGTTCGGCACTGGAGTCAACATTCGCCCCCAGATCCAACATATGAGTATGACCAAAGACGGACGGCAGCGTGGAAATGATCGCCGGACGTTCGATGCCGGGAATCATTTTAAGCACGAACCGTGCTGTCGCCATTAATGCTCCGGTATTGCCGGCACTGACGCAGGCATCAGCCTTACCCTCATGAACCAGATTAATCGCCACCCGCATCGAAGAATCCTTTTTGTTTTTTAAGGCTTTCTGCGGCGCTTCGTCCATCTCCACGATTTGAGAGGCATGCTGAATACTGATTCGGCCATTAAAATTTGTCGTGGCTTCGCGCAGCAATTCATGAAGAATTGTCTGGTCACCCACCATGATCAATTTTAAATCCGGATTTTGTCGTAAGCAGGCCAGCGATGCGGGAACAGTCACTTGAGGACCAAAATCCCCGCCCATGGCGTCAATTGATAGAGTTACACTCACGCTTAGGATTCACTCCTGTAGTCGGAACAGCCGACAACAGTAGGATTACGCGTCGGCTTCACATGGATATTGGGTAAAAGAAATTAATCTTCGTTGTGGCTTGCAATAATTTGACGACCTTTAAAAAAGCCATCGGGTGTCATGTGATGACGCAGATGGGTTTCGCCGGTTAAGGGATCATGTGCCAGCGTTTTGCTGGTTAATGCGTCGTGAGAACGACGTTGACCGCGTCTGGAACGCGATACTTTACTCTTTTGTACTGCCATTTTAGTCTCCGGTTTTTTTAAGTTTAGCTAAGACAGAAAAAGGATTCTCCGCTTTGGCTGGGTTATTTTGTTCCATATCATTGCCGTTCTTGCGCTGTTTCAAGCAGTCATGCCCATGCCGAGGATAGTCGGGCAAGACCAGCAGAATCTCGTCCTCAATCAAGGCGGGCAACGATATTTTTTCGCCATTGAACAGCAATGGTTCGCAATCAATCTCAAGCCGGTCAGCTTCTGCTATAGAAGCGACGATTCCCAGCTTAAAGCCAAAATCAAGCGGCCATGACAGTGATTGCAAACAGGACTGGCACTTAAGCATTAAAGTTGTCTTTATGCTGCCTGTTACCACTGGCTGCTTACCTTCTTTACTGAAAAACAATTCAACTTCAATAGTGCCGTCGCTTTCGGCGATTAAATCAGACAAGCGCTCAAGCGCGGCGATTGCTATCGCACCTGACAAAACACTACGCCTTTCGGCGAGTAAAAGGGGATCAATAAGATCGGGCAATTTATCTGACATAACTGTACAATAATACAGGTTAGAAAGTGTTGCGTCAAATACACAATCAATTCATTGCCTATTTAGATTATGTTACCTATTGTTCTTGCTTCGGGCTCGGCATATCGTGCGGAAGTGCTACGCAAATTGCGAGTGGATTTTCAAGTTTGCAGCAGCCATATCGACGAAACACCATTGCCCGGCGAATCCGCGGAAAACCTGGTGCAGCGCTTGTCGTTAAGCAAGGCACAGGCCATCAGCACCCGATATCCAAACCATTTAATTATCGGCTCAGATCAATTGGCGGTCTGTGGCGGACAATTTTTAAATAAGCCTGGCGATAAACCTCGCGCCATCCAGCAACTTAAAACGCAAGCCGGCAGAGCTGTCAAATTTTATACCGGCATATGCGTTCTCAACAGCGCCAGCCGACATTACCTGGACGATATTGATATCTGCACAACCCATTTCAAAGCTTTAAGCGATAGCCAGATCGAACGCTATCTTGATTTGGAACAGCCTTATGATTGCGCCGGCAGCTTTAAATCGGAAGGCCTAGGGATTGCCCTGTTTTCCAAAATAACAGGGGATGATCCCAACGCCTTGATCGGCTTACCGCTGATTAAACTGATAGACCTGCTGAAACAATTTAGTGTTGAGGTCATTTAACGAACCGCACAGAACCTTATCCGCCCAGAATTCATCATAGTTTTGAGCAGTACAAACCACCCAAATCGCTAACGCCGCTCATTTTGAGTCATACAGGCTTCACTAACCGACAGATATTCCTCTAATTTTGGCTTGTGTAGAAAAAGCCCTAATACTGCCAAAACACTGAAAATATTTAACGTATTAAAGTCATCCCCCAGCATAAACATCACAACCCCAAACAAACCCACCACCTCTATCAACAGCAGGCTAATCACCACCGTCCACAAATAACGTTGCGCAGCCGGCTCTGTTCCGGGCATAGTCTGATTCAGCCTCAGCAAAATGTAACGCAGCAACTTGACAGCCGGAAACAGGAATATGCTCACACCATAAAGTATGCTGCGAATCAAAACTCTTTGCGATTCATCCAGAATCATACGCAACTCAGCCCCCCAAACATGACAGAAAATATTATAAGCAATCAACAGCAGCAACAGCACGCCGCAAATCAGCCAATGAAGAACAAGATCGGCACGAGAGGGTATTTGAGTCATCATTTCAGGCGAGTGTTAAAGATTGTTACGGTAATTGCGTAGAATCACCAGAAAAGCGACAAAATCATAAAGAGTATGAATCACAATGGGCGATAATAATTTGCGCTCACCATCGTAATCCAGAAAAAACCCCATATACAAGCCCATCAATAAAGCCAACAATGCATATAAAGGTGTGACAGCATGAACCATCGCAAAAATTAGATTACTGACCAGCAATCCAACCGGTCCGCCCCAGACACTTTCCAGCCAAGGCTGCAAAAACCCCCTAAACAAAACCTCTTCTGAAAAACCGGCAATGCCAGCCAAAATAAACAGATCAGCCCAATGCCGTCCAGATAAGCTTGCACCCAACGAGTCCTGCAATAAATTCCTGATTTTCCGGATTGGCGCATAAGGCAATTGTTGCATAGCAAAAAACACGATTAATAATGGCAGCGTTGCCAACACACCTTCCATCACGGCTTTTTCAGAAAAAAACAAACTGAGAAAAGGATCGATATCCATTATCCATCCAAGTAAAAATGCGATAATAAGCAATGAGCCCTCAAAAAAACAAGCGACTTTATAAAATTTTTGCGAATCAAATGCTTGATCTTCCATGCTGGAAAGGTAACCGATATATAGAGTAGTATTGAAGATTCTAAACCAAAAAACGTTAAAATTGGCATTCTTTGTAACCAATGAACCACCATTCAAGCCCGATCATGCAATGTTTTATCTATAAAAGCCTAAAAAAAGACGCGCTTTATCTTTATCTGGATAAACGAGACGATTTTTCCGCTGTACCTGAGTCCTTACTGCAAACGCTGGGGCAACTTGCTTTTGTCATGGAATTGGAACTCAATCCAAAACGTAAACTTGCCAAAGAAGATGCCGGCAAAGTCATCTCCATCATCCAAAGCAAAGGTTTTTTTATTCAACTGCCACCAACACTGGTTAACCCTACATTGGCCACCACTACCATGCGGCAATTGCACTAAAGAACATGCTAAAATAGTAACCTTGCAGCCTATATGAATTTAGACAGACGGTCATTATAAAAGCAATTGCTGAAGAATCCGTGCTAACATTAGGGCATTCAGCCGATTCGTCCTTTTTATTCTCATCTGGATACGTAACACATGTCAGACAATACATACGCATTTGAAGACGCAAAGTCTAGAGGCAAACTTTGGGGATTTGGTTCGCTGGTAGGCATAGTCATTGTTATCATGCTGGTATTGGGCGAATGGTGGAGTCGTGAACCAGAACAATTCAATGTTCAGGATGAAGCCATTGACCGTATGAATGTCACACACACCGATCAAATGCCGATCGGTTATGTGTACGCCAGCACCTTGGCGCATATTGCCGATGTCATTCTCTATAAGCCCGGCGGCTATCTTTCTAATGATGTAGCACCACCCGGCCTGTTCTGCGATAACATCCAAAGTTTTGAATACGGCGCACTGGTCATGCTGCGTGACGGCACCACTGCCTTGCGTAATCACTTTGCCCGTGACCAATCACAATCCGCCGAAGACCCAGATTTAGCCAAAGCAGAACCCAGTTTTTACTACGAACCCAACTCTTGGGCACTGCCTTCCACAGAAGCGGAATACGTAAAAGGCATAGAAGCCCTGCACGGCTACATGGCCAGACTGCAAAATCCGTCAGCAACCTCCAAAGCCGCGCAATTCCACTCCAGAGCGGACAACTTGTGGCAGTATACCGAGGTAGTTATTAAACGATTAGGCGGTCTTTCTACTCGCCTGGCCGCCAGTACCGACAAGTTTTCCGGCGCTACGCACGGCGATCCATCCAATCCACTTGATATTAATATGCCGACTATAGGTCAGACACCGTGGATGGAAATCGATAACGTGTTCTATGAAGCCCGCGGCTCTTGCTGGGCGCTATTGCATATTCTTAAAGCGATTAAGCACGATTTTTCCGATATTTTGTTAGATAAGCGGGCCATGAACACCCTGGATAATATGATACAGGCACTGGAAAATGCCTTAACCCCAACGCTTAGCCCCGTGGTATTAAATGGTGATGGCTTCGGGCTGTTCGCCAACTACTCGCTGGCGATGGCCAACTATATTGCCCGTGCCAACGCCGCCGCGCTCGATTTACGGGACGTAATGAATAGAGGCTAAACGAATGCCGCAACAACTGAATGAAAACCTGAAAAAAATCGAAAGCTGGAAACGCATTATTTTCATGCTGATTTATGCCTTGATTGATAGCCTAGTCAGATTAATTCTGTGGCTGGTGATTTTTCTGCAGATAGGTTCAGTGTTGCTGACAGGCGCCACCAATCCCAATCTACTGGAATTCGGCCGTAGCCTGTCTACTTACCACTATCACATTCTACTGTTTCTGACGTTCAGTACCGAGCAATTGCCCTTTCCCTTTGCCGACTGGAATGTCTCTGCAGGCTTGAAATCGCTTAACAAAGACTGAGGAAGCGCCGGACGACATACGCTTAACCGGCAGTTAATTTTAAATTTACAATGCTTTGGTAGCGCAGACTGTGGCGGCAACCGATTTGACCTACCGCAAAGGAAGCTCATCTCAAAGCAAACATGATTAGCTCAACACGTAAAATTATCCACATTGATATGGATGCATTTTATGCAGCGGTTGAGCAACGCGACCATCCTCATTACCGTCACAAACCAGTCATTGTTGGTGGCCAGCCAAACTCCCGTGGGGTCGTGGCAACTTGCAGCTACGAAGCTCGCCAATTCGGCATCCATTCTGCAATGCCATCTTCCCAAGCTTACCGGCTTTGTCCGCAGGCAATTTTTGTCAAACCCCGCTTTGCTGTGTATCAGGAAGCCTCTGAGATGATACGCCTCATTTTTCACCGTTATTGCGAGCTGATAGAACCGCTATCACTGGATGAAGCTTATCTGGATGTCAGCACCAATGAATTATTTCAAGGATCAGCATCCTTGCTGGCTCGACAAATCAAACAGGATATATTTCAGCAAACCCAACTGATCGCCTCGGCCGGCGTCTCTTACAATAAATTTCTGGCTAAAATAGCCTCGGACAAGGGTAAACCCAACGGCCTGTTTATTATCACCCCACAACAGGGCGCAGATTTTATTGAGGCCTTGCCAATCGATTTATTTTACGGCGTAGGCCGGGCCACCGCTAAGAAAATGCATGACTTAGGCATACAGACTGGTAAAGATTTAAAACAACAGCCTTTAGCCATTTTGCAGCAACATTTCGGCAAATATGGACAATTTTATTATGATTTGGCGCGCGGCATCGACAACCGGCCGGTAAACGGCCAGCGCATCCGCAAATCGATAGGTATTGAAACCACTTTTGCAGAAGATATTGCCGATTCAACCATCATTTTTGCTCATCTACAATTGCTGTTGCAAAAAACATTAACAAAATTGCTGGAGAAAAATTTGGTCGCTTATACTTTAACGATTAAGATTAAGTATCAAAATTTTGTGCAAATTACTAGAGGTAGAACGTTATCTCAACCTATCCGCAATACGGAAGCGACAAAGCTACTGATTGCCGATTTACTAAAACAGACAGATGTCGGCTTAAAAAAAGTGCGCTTGCTGGGCATCACCTTATCCGGCTTAGATCAACCAAACACCAATGGCTGTTATCGGCAAGTGGATTTGTTTGAAGCAAATTGATAAGCTTGATATCTTGAGCAAAATAATCTTTGGCTATCTGCCAAGACATTTTTTTGCTAGTCTTATAGGTTTTATATCGATATATTTGGATTACCTTTTTACGGAGAACTTCTGATGTTGAAAAAAATCGCATTTCTGGGGCTATTCTGGTTTGCCATGCTGGCGAAAGCAGAAGACGGCTACGAAACCTTGACGCCTGCCCAGCCTGTACAAAATCCCGATAAAATCGAAGTTATCGAGTTTTTTTGGTACGGCTGCCCACATTGCTACCATCTGGAACCAGCTGTAGCCGCCTGGTTGAAAACCAAGCCGGCCAATGTCGAATTTATTCGTCAACCCGCGATTTTCAGCGACCTCTGGGCTAAACATGCCAAAGCATTTTTTACTGCGGAAGTGCTTGGCATTGTAGAAAAAGTTCACGCCGATTTATTTGACGCCATTCAAAACAAAAAACAGAAACTGCTGACAGAAGATGAACTTCTTAAGTTTTTTAGCGATCATGGCGTTAAACCAGATGATTTTCGTAATGCCTATAATTCATTTACCGTTGACGCTAAAATGCGTCAGGCAGAAGGCATGGGAAACCGCTACGGCATTACCGGCGTACCCGCCTTAATTGTTAACGGCAAGTACAAAGTGACTGGTACGACAGCTAAAACACAAGATAATATGTTTGCTGTCACCGATCAGCTTATTAAGCAAGAAAGCAAGTAAAAATTAATATCTTAAGGAGTACCAGTATGTCGTTAACAGCATCTAATGTACTGGTAACCGGGGCCAACGGCTTTATCGGCAAACAGTTATACAAACAACTGCAACAGCAATCTTGCCATATCCGCACCTTAAGCCGTTCCCCTCTCTCCTTTTGCAATGACAACTGGATTGCGGATTTGGCTATTGACCCCTGCCCCAGCGGCTTATGCACGGGCATTGACAGCGTATTTCATCTAGCGGGTAAAGCACATGCCTTGGCAGAACGTCAGCAGGATAATGCTGAATATAGTCGCATCAATACCGAAGGTACGCGTAAACTGTTGGAGGCGGCCCAACATGCCGGGGTGCAACGTTTCGTATTTTTCAGCAGTGTTAAAGCGGTTGGCGACAGCTTGGAACAACCGATGGATGAAAGCGTTACCTTGCCAGCCGACACGCCTTATGGGCAATCCAAATTTGCCGCCGAACAATTGGTTTTACACGGCGGTTATGTACCACACCCGGTTGTGATACGCCCTTGCATGGTTTATGGCAATAGCGAAAAAGGCAATTTGCCTCGAATGATTAAAGCCATCCGCCGCGGCATGTTTCCGCCTTTACCGGAATTACATAACCGCCGCTCCATGGTTCATGTTGACGACGTGGTTCGCGCAGCCATTCTGGCAGCCGAAACCTCTCAGTCTAAAGGGCAAACCTTTATCGTCAGCGACGGGCAAAATTATTCTACCCGACAACTTTACGATTTGATTAGAGCGGCGCTAGGTAAACCACCGGTTCGCTGGACGATACCTTTAACTTTTATCCATAGCATGGCTAAAACCGGTGATCTCATTGGGCAATTAAGTGGCCGCCGTTTTATCATTGACAGTGATACTTTACGAAAATTAACCAGTTCAGCTTGCTATTCGTCTGCTAAAATCACTAAAGAACTAGGGTTTTACCCGCAACAGACGCTGCAACAATCGTTGCCCATCATCATTCGTTATCTTAACTTGATCTAGTGTGATATATCTCAGCATATTGGTATTACTAGTCGCTATCTTGTTGACGGGGTTAATTCGTCATTATGCGCTATCACGTAAAATATTAGACATCCCCAATCACCGCAGCTCCCACAACACCCCCACCGCGCGCGGCGGTGGCTTGTCCATCGTCACGGCATTTTTTTTCGCCACCCTCTACCTATTGCTAAACAACACAATTACACCGTCCTGTTTTTTTGCCGTTAGTTCTGCACTACCAGTCGCTTTTATCGGTTTTTGCGATGATCACGCTGATGTTCCCGCCCGCTGGCGATTTTTGACGCATTTGCTGGCCGCCTGTTGCGCCTTGTATTTTTTAAACGGCTTACCTTTAATTTTGCTAAATTTAGACTGGATGGGTTATATTCTAGCCGCATTTTTGCTGGTCTGGCTGTTGAATCTGTTTAATTTTATGGATGGAACCGATGGTATTGCCGCATCGGAAGCAATTTTTGTCTCTTTATCTTTAGCTGGTTATTTATACTTCATTGATACCGGTCTATTCAATATTGCCGTTATGCTGGCATCGGCTGCCTTCGGCTTTTTACTGTGGAATTGGCCAAAAGCCAAAATTTTTATGGGTGATGTCGGCAGTGGTTTTCTTGGCCTGCTGCTGGGAATTCTAATTTTATTGGCTGCCCAACAAGCTCCGGTGTTGCTGTATTGCGGCTTGATTTTATTTGGCGTTTTTGTAGTCGATGCCACTTACACTTTAGCTGTGCGTTTTTATGACGGACAAAAATGGTATCAAGCGCATTGCTCACACACTTATCAGCGCGCCGCCAAATTGCATGGTCATCTTGCCGTGTTATTGGCAAGCTGGGCAATTAATCTGTTTTGGTTGCTGCCGCTGTCCACACTGGTGTTTTTTCACCCCAACCATGCCTTATCTGGATTGCTGTTAGCTTATATGCCTTTAATTTATCTAGCCAATGTTTTTAAAGCTGGACAACCTGAAAAAACAAACTGATGTTGTTCAAACTACGCTCCCCTACCAGTGTTTTTTTACATGATCTGATCATGATTCCGCTGGCCTGGCTTGGTGCTTATTGGCTACGCTTTAATTTACAAACGATTCCTGATGAATTTTATGATGCAGCACTGCTGTTTTTACCTGTGGTAATCGTCATACAGGTTGGCATGTTTTGTTTTTTTGGACTTTACCGCGGCGTTTGGCGCTTTTCATCTATGCCAGATTTAATCCGTATCGGCAAAGCCGTGCTGTCGGGCATGTTTCTTCTGGCAATCATTTTATTCCTTTATAACAGGCTAATCGGTGTACCTCGCTCGGTAATGCCGCTTTATGTCTTAACATTATTAGCCTTACTTTGTATTCCACGTTTCGTCTACCGTTTCTGGAAAGAAAAGGCTTTTGTGGAACGAATTGGGCAACGAGCGATTATTGTCGGCGCCGGCTCCGCAGGTGAAATGTTGGCAAGAGATTTGTTGTCAACGCCCGACAGCGGCTACATTCCACTGATTTTCGTCGACGATCAACCTGGAAAGTTTAAACGGGAGATTCGCGGCATTCCTGTTGCCGGTTCCATTGCCCAACTTCCTGAGTTGATCAAGCAGTGGGAAATCGAAGTAGTATTGATTGCCATGCCATCTGCCGGCGACATTCAGATGCGACGTATTGTTGAGATTTGCGAGAATTGCCGGGTCGATTTTCAGACACTGCCTTCGGTTAAGGAGCTATTAAGCGGCGCTGTTACCAAAGCTAATCTCAGAAATGTGTCAATTGAAGATATTCTCGGCCGCGATCCGGTACAATTGGATTGGCAAGCCATTAAAGCAAATTTACATGACAAAATCATCTTAGTGACCGGCGGCGGCGGTTCGATAGGTTCTGAGCTTTGTAAACAATTAGCCCGAGTACAACCTAAAAAACTGATTGTCTTCGATCAATGCGAATTCAATTTATATCAGATTAATGCTGATTTACACAGGCTTTACCCGCAACTGCAGCATCAAGCCATACTCGGCGATATTGCCGATCCGCTGTCTATCGCCAAACTTATCAGCAATCATCAACCTGAGATTATTTTTCATGCTGCGGCATACAAACACGTACCGCTACTGGAAGATCAAATTCGGGAAGCCGTTCATAATAATTTAATCGGCACCAAAATTCTGGCTGAAGCGGCCATCTCAGCCAAAGTATTGCGATTCGTGCTGATTTCCACCGACAAAGCGGTGAATCCAACTAATGTGATGGGTGCCACCAAAAGGGCGGCGGAAATTCTTTGCCAAAATCTGGATCAACCAGGCTCAACCCGCTTTACCACCGTCCGTTTTGGTAATGTATTGGACTCAGCCGGCAGTGTGGTGCCCTTGTTTCGTCAACAAATCAAAAACGGTGGCCCGATTACCGTCACCCATCCTGAAATCACCCGCTATTTCATGACAATTCCTGAAGCCTGCCAACTGATTATGCAGGCCGAAATAGTCGGCCACGGCGGCGAAGTATTTGTACTGGATATGGGTAAACCGGTCAAGATCAATTATTTGGCCGAACAGATGATACGCTTAAGCGGTAAGGAACCTCACCAAGACATTAAAATTGAATATGTTGGTCTGCGTCCTGGTGAAAAATTATTTGAAGAATTATTTCACGATCAGGAAAAGTTACTGGATACCGGTTATGAAAAATTATGGCTGGCAAAAGCCAGATTGTATGATCCCATTGTTTGGGCAAACAGGATTGATGAACTGGTCAGCGCTTGCGAGTTTGGCGATCAGACAGAGATATTGGCACAATTAAAGCGTTTGGTGCCGGAGTTTAACACCACACCTTGTACCTAATTATCCTAGAATCAGCAGGAGCTGGATGCTAGAATTTCACATTCAGGCTAGCGGAATACATTGAGAAACTAAAGTTATCCAATGCCGTACCATTCCCGCCCGAAAGACCATATCCCTTGTCGCGCTGATAATAATCCACGCCCGCCGTCACTTTTAGCCAATCAAAAATGGCTTTGCTGATTTGCACGCCGCCGCCGATAGCGCCAAAACCCGCTAAGCGATAATCTGATGAATAATAGCCGTTAGCCGTAGGCGCTGTGAACATGACATTATAGAAATCCGCAGAATTTTGGGTATAGTAGCGCACTCTTGGCGTAATCTGCCAGCCGGCCAGCACCGGTTGAATCCAGCTGACTTCAAACGTGTGCGAGTCAATGCCCCAGGTGTCGGCGTAATATCGGTAATCGACATGTAATGCAGCTGCATTCAGCTCGGAAAAATTACGCACATAGCGTAGCAGCATACCGACTTGGTTCCGGCTGCCTGGTCTGGTATCTCGAATAAACCCAGCATAGGCAGTGCTTGAGGAACACCCCAAAAAACAGAATGGATTATAAGGATCGTGCCACGGAGCATAGGCATATTTGTAAGGATCGGATAAATAACCGCCGCTATAGCTGTAAGTCAGATTGGCCTGCAGCAGTGAATCTTTATCCAAAATTTGCGTTAATCCCAATATGCCCTGATGTGTCTCCTTGTTACCGCCGGCAACCGGCCCGGACTTAACCCCATTCTCCCATACTTTATCGGACGCATAGCCATAGCCTGTGGTTAGCGTGGTCATTTTGTTGTTCAGTTCCCAGCGACTATTCAAGTTAAAAAAATTGGAGATGTAATCGTTTTCGCTAGATCGCCCGGCATCAACATCCAAGGTCGCGGCATCCAGCTTATAACTGGCATTAAGATCCAGTTCGGTGCGTTGCTCATGGATTGTGGCACCTGACATACACTGGGTTAAACCGCCAGAGCTAGGGCCTTTACAACGCAAAGGCGAGAGACCCGCCACTGCCGGGCCAACCGGCGATGCACCGGTTACCACGTCATTAACTGCATTAAGCTTAAAACTCAATTTATCATTTACCGATGCCGTAGCAACCCCTTGATAAATATCAACCGCCATACGTCTGCCGCTTTCTTCATAATGGCTAACATTAGCATCAAGGCTATATTCTTGCGGCGCCAGTTCAGCATGAGCGGAGGCAATTACCCCCGGCAGCGCCAGAGCGGCGAGTGTTAGTGACGTTAAGGCACGTTGATTAGCATTTTCTTTAATTACAGCCACAACCACCGCCTCCTATGCCGTAACCGCCCGAAGCGGCCTCCTTGGAACTATAAGTGTGTTTCATAATTGCCGCATCCAAGGCATTGGGTTCCAAAGCCATCTGGGGTTTTGCCAGATTGCCGCGCTCCCAAGGGGCGACGCTTCCGGCACATCCACTTGCAAAACTTAATACCAGACTAATTATGGTCGCTAATCGGACTATTTTCCGATCCGGCATAAGATTTTCATTCCTGACTTTCATTCAGTAATCCCTGTATTTTTTGACGGATTTCATCTTTTTCCGTACCGTGAAAACCTAATTGAATATGCCGAATTTTACCTTTTTTATCAATCAGATAAGACGATGGCATGGCTTGAACGCCAAACAGACTGGGACATTGACCATCTGTGTTTTGTGCAATGGTGATGTCTACAGGATGCTTTTTTAGAAACAGTTCTGCATCTTCCCTGTTTTCATCAAGATTGATGGCAACCACCTCCGGAAATTGTCAATGTAGTTGTCGCCTCGACGGTTAAAACTTACGCTGCTATTTTGTTCTGGCTAGTCACCTCTTTTTTATCTTCTCTGTTTGCTTCGGCCTTATCAGGGTTAAGCTGTACTTCTTGGACTTTTTGCCAGTTCCGGGTGTCACCGCTCCAGCGTTGCGGGTTTCGAGCACGAGCCGCTTCGTAGACGGCTTTACGGTTATCCAGCAGGCTTTCATCCAAGCCTTCATGGCGTTGCCCTGGGGTCACAAAACGGATGGCGCTGTGGCGATGTTCATGGTTGTACCATTCCACCAAATTCGTTACCCAGTCACGCGCCTCCGTCACATCGGCAAACGGCTGTAACGGATATTTTGGCCGATATTTTAAGGTCTTAAACAGCGATTCTGAGTAAGGGTTGTCGTTGCTTACCGCTGGCCGACTAAAGGACGGCATCACACCGAGTTGTTGCAGGGTGGCTAGCATAGTGGCTCCTTTCATCGGACTACCGTTGTCAGAGTGCAATACAAGCTGATTTGACTGTATACCTTCACGACGGCACAGGTCATGTAACACTTCGCCAGCCAAGGCGCTGCTTTCTTCTTCATACACCTGCCAACCCACGATCTTTCTACTAAAAATATCAAGAAATAGATAAAGATAGAAGAATTGCCCACGGATAGCGGCTGGTAAATAGGTGATATCCCAGCTATAGAGCTGGTTAGGTGCTGTGGCGCTGACCGCACGGGGTTTAGTGCGGGTTTGTGCGGGTCGTTCGCTACGGCGGTGGGCTAACTGGTTTTCCGCTCGCAGTATGCGATAGAAGGTCGATTCAGAAGCCAGATAGCTGCCTTGATCGGCCAATCGGGGCACGATCTGACTCGGCGGCAGATGGCCGAATTCATCGGAATTGGCGACGGCCAATACTTCAGCACGCTCGATGTCTGTCAGCTTGTGCGGCGGTTGATAGTCACGTATAGGACGCTGATCGCTATTCACTTCCTCGCCGGTCTGCCAGCGTTGCAAGGTACGTTCGCTTAAGCCCAACACTTGACAGGCTTGGGCTTGGCGTGCGCCTGATGCTATCGATTCATTAAGTAAAACAATCACTTGCTTGCGCTCTTCATGGGCAGTCATTCGACCTCTCCCCCCAAGAGCGCTCGGAACTTTTTTTGTAGCACCAACAGCGCGGCGGCTTCGGCTAAGGCTTTGTCTTTGCGTAATATTTGCCGCTCTAGACTATGAACTTCCGCTTTGAGTTTCTGCACGGCAAGCGCTTCCTCACGCTTGCCGGATGAGCCGCTCTTAAAACAGAAATCAGCCTTCCACTGCTCCAGCTGATGAACAAATACACCTTGTTCACGGCACCAGGCGTTTAAAGCCTCACCGTTCAATCCATACGCTTGATGTAAAGCATCAAGACGCTCTTCAGGACGCCAATCATCCGGGCATTTCGATTTAGGTTTGCTATTCAATTCGGTCTTTTTCATCCATTTTTTTAAGGTTTTTAAGCTGATATTCAAGTCGTCTGCGACGCTATGAATCGTTTGATCGTTTCTAAGGCTGTATACCTTCGCCAACGCTTGCTCTTTAAAGGCTTCAGAATACCTTGTATAGGTTTTCATTTCTTATCTCAAATTTAATTTCTTTAAAAAATTTGAGACGACAACTATTCTGACACAGGGGGCCTCTAAGCCCTGTGATTTATATTGCGCCTGAATTTCATTAAGAAATGGCATTGATTGCGCACAGGGTCCACACCACGAAGCCCAAAAATCAACATAGACCACCTTGCCGGGCGATGACAAAGCAGCCGCTTTATCACCGGACCAATGTTTCAAATCGCAAACAGGTACTGCCGCTCCCGTTTCGATGGCTTTTGCTGACAGCGGTAAAACGGCAAATAAGGTCGCCAAAAGAGTTTGTGGTAACAAGCGATGCGATAAACGCTTTTTCTCTCTGCCGTAGAAATTTCCTCCACTAATATCTATAAAATGTCGTGTGCGGTTAGCTATGAGACTCAATCTAAATTCATTATAGTTTTTTGCAATTATGTCAATTTTCATCTTTTAACCAATGCCTTATTGATTACTGAATAATGCGGCACAGCTGTAAATGTTGTCTTAAACATAACCGGTATAGCACCGGCAGTATTATCTTCAGCAGTAAAGGTAACCGGAAAGGTATTATTAATCTGCGAGGCATTTGGTGTCCAAGTCATGATAGCAATAAGCTGCCCATTCGATAGCACCGGTTTGCTCAAGCTCGCTCCTTGCGGTAACCCAGTTGCGGTAATCAGTACATTATTGGTTTGCGAATCAGGCTTAACAATTACATTATAAATAAGCGGCGTATTTTGCACGGCTTTTTGCAAACTTGGCATACTGGCGGCAAACTCTGGATGGCTTGGATTAACAACCGTAAAATTGACTGTGTAGCTGCTTACTGTGGTTTCCTGATTATCTTGCGCAGTAAATGTAATAGCTTGAGAACCAATTTCTTGACTGGTTGGCGTCCAAGTCAGCACCGCCACCCATTGCCCTTTAGCATTGATTGCCGCCCCACCCAATACCGCACCGTTAGGCAAATTACTGGCAGTCATCGTAACATTGTCATTATCAGTATCAGGATTCACAATAATCGGAATATTATATTGAGTACCGACTAACACTGATTGCTGGGTTGATATGCTGGCGGCATCAAAACTTGGCGGATTATTTTCAACCGCATTCACGGTATTGATTGAAATATTTTGTAGACTATAAGTACCCCAATAAGTATTTAAGGCGGCAAACTCAATGTTTGTACTGGTATTGGCGCTTGAGGCGGTCGGCGTCCAAGTAATAGTCGCTTTGGTAGGATCATTACCGACGAGTTGAAATACCGCTCCGCTTGGCAACGGGGTTGGAAAACTGCTTTGCACATTATATAAATAGCCGCTTTCGACAATACCTACATAAAGGGTTTTATACCCATTTGGATCCGTGCCGCTTATATTGATAGTCAACGGTTGCCCCACCTGCGCCTGAACAACGCCATTAACAATATTCGGCGATGCAGTTATTTGCAAGACAGGCGGTGTAGGAGTGGCAATAACCGAGGCAGCAGTCACACCATCAATAACATTATATGGCTCTACCGACACGAGGAATATTGAAAAAAACAACAAACCCACTCTGAGTGTCAATTTTCTATATTTATATAAACCAAACTTATTCATGATAGTGGCGATCCCGATTGAAATAAAATCTAGATAAAAATGACTAAAGCTGCGCAAACTAAACATGATACCAACCACCATGCGTGTAGGCAGTACCACTGCTGTCAGTAACACCTATTAAATCAATGGCTACCGTGTCGTTATGCGTATCGGAAATAGTCACTAGGGTGCCGCCATTGTTGTCGGATGATTCTGTCGCCGTTAAAGCGCCACTCATAAATAACAAGGAAACTTCCGGCAAAGTGACCGTACCATTGCCATCGCCAACCGGGTTGCTGATATTAATCTGTAGCGCCGCACTTCCAGCTTTCGCACCGCTGGTCAAGTTTAACGCGGATACTTCACCCAACAGGTTGGTATCGCTTTGCGAGGCAGCCAGTACATTTGCATAGCTATCATTTATCACAATGCTATTTGCTACCGAGAGCGGATTAAGGCCGTTGCCGCCATGTTGAAAGGCATTCAAAATATTTTGCGCAGTATCCACAACCGTTACCCCGCTTAACTGAGTATACAAACCTGTTTCCGCAGGATTATTCAGCAGCGTCACCAAATTCGCAATGCTGTCATTGGCATTGAGATTAAGACCATGTCCAGTAATGTGCTCGACGCCGGAAAGTAGAGTAGACAAATTACCATTGGCATAAGCCGCTTCCAAATTACTGACACTATCCAACACATTGACGACATTGATTTTTGCATTGGCATCGTTTGTTTGTAAAAAAGTTTGCAATGTGCTTGATAAAGCTCCGCCGGCTTGCTGCAAGCCGGCCAGAGTATCGCTTACTTCATAGATTAATCCAGCATGTAAAGTTGTCGCCAATCCCTGCAGGCTAGTCTTATCGGCTACCAATTGCGCCTGATAATCAGCCACAGTATCCGACACCACGATACCGCTCAGCGCCGAGATACCGGCTGTTTGCAGATTTTGCAGAGCAGCTAAATTGCTGCTGTTAACTAAGTGAACCAGACTGTCCGTTAACACTACCTGCCCGGCTGTCAAAGCATGAGAGAGCGGGTCGTATTGAACGGTAGCGCCTGAGGTTGGGTAGGCCGCCGCAATGGCTGACGCCGCATACAACAAATGAGCTATATCATCATGAACAAGCAAAGAATCGCCAACGCCAAGTACCGGCACATGCTCCATTCCCAACAAGGTATCAGCAATGGTGACGGTTGAAAAATTAACGATGTTTAGGTTGTTTGCCTCTATCAATTGCTGTTGAAAACTGCTTAATTGCGAGTCTGTCAGTTCAAAGGCCAGATTACCGCCGGCAGCCAGATTTAAGACCACCCCCGTTTCGACGCTTGCAGAACCCAATGCCGCAAGATTCTGTGCTGAGTCTTGAATCAGATAAAGTGTATTCGCAGAAACAGCGGATAAACTGGCGGGTAGTTGGCTAACCGTTCCAACCCAAACATTTAAGCCGGCAGCATAACTTGTCGGCAAACCGCCACCCGGCGGAACTGTACCGATATTGACAAAAGTACCATCGACTTTAACAGTCAAATTATGGGTAGTACCTGTAGACAAACTTACGCCTGCCGACAACGGAATACCCAACGTTCCAGAACCATCGGCGGTTAAAGTCTGGATACCGCCCAAAGCCTTGCCGTTATCAAATAACTGGATGCTATGGCTGGTATTGGCTGGTGCTGTAGTTTGCACCGCTAAAACGGTATGTGTTTGCCAATTACCGGTATCTGTACCGAACACCCGGATATATTGCTGAGTTCCCGCAATCTGGACGGCAGATGGCCACAAGGCCATTTGATAACCGTTTGCCGCAGGCGCTATGCCACCGCTAACGTAGGCGCCAATCAAATGTTGACCGGCAATCAATGCATTCAAACCAGAACCTGCTTGCTGTATATTGCTGATACTATCTTCAATAAAGTACCAGATCGTGCCACTGGGTTTACTTGCCGCATAAGCCTCTATCTGCTGTACGGTGCCAACTTCCAGGGTAACGCCGCCCGTCGTTGAAGAAGGTGCGGAAATCCATTGCGCAGCAGCGCCACCGGCCGGTGGCGCTATGGCTAACTGCAAACCAGAAATAGCTTTGCCGGGCACGCCATTGCCGCTAGCATCGGTAAAAAACAGCGTATACGCCGTACCGGTAGCGCCTGCACCAGCCGGTAACACCACGCCGTTGATGTTAAGGTTGGCCCCGCTAAAACCAGCATACGGATTGCCGGTCGTGAGTGCCTGCGATCCCAGTAAATACGAGTTTGTACCATCAGATAACCACATTTGCACAGTCGTATTATTGGCAAGACTCGGTATGTTAACTAAAATTGCATTTTGTCCAGCATTCAACAGGTTTCCCAAATTGGCAAGATTGGTATTGCCGTTCAACTGCACAGAGGGACTGGTCAAGTTTTCGCCTACCGGCTGTACGGCGCCATCCACACCTAAGACTGCGACACGCCCCGCCGCAATGTATTTTTGCAAAACGACGCTGCTTTTATCCGCCGCGGCCAATGCGGTTAAACTCAAGGCATTACCGGAGGCGCCGTCCAGTACATAATAAGAGTTATCGGTTGCAGAATACGTTGTTGGCAAACCGGTTATTGCACCTGTTGCCGATACACTCAAAAACTTGACATTGACGCTTGCTCCATAGGCACTGGTATTTGTCTCACCCACAAAAAAACCTGGCGTGATTTCAACCTGTCCAGGAACTGAATTTCCCTTAGCATTAGCCACTGTTGCACTAATGCTCCAAGTATCGCCTGCCAACGGTTGCAACCCGGTTGCTTGGAACTGAACGCTTGCCGAACCATTGCTCACCGCAGAACCCAAATTGACCGGAGCCGCCCCATCAATGACAGCCCAAACTGTTATCGTAACCGGGCCGATGGTACCTTGCGGAGCGCGCACGGTAAATTCGGGAATTTGCGCAGCAGCAATACCGGCGGAACTGGTAATGGTCAAATGATAAGGGCTGGTAATTTCTGCCAACGCATCAATATTGGCATTATATTGTGCAGTTGTTAAGGTAATGGTTGGTACGGACGCATCCGTCAACTTGATGTTACTAATTTGCCCGGCATTGCTCTCAAGAATGCTCAGGTTATTTATCACATTTTGAGCAGTGTCGGACACTATCAATGGTGAAGTAAGATGATTGGCTACTACCGCACTGACACTCCCGGCGCCTACTGTTAAACTGTAAGGACTATTGATTGCTTTCAATACTCCGGCATCAGCCGTAATCTGCGCAGTCGTTAGTGTTAAGGTCGGTTGAGTTGCATCCGTCAAAGTAATGGTCAACGAACCCAGCTTACTGATGCTGCTTTGTAAATTCGTCAAATTACTAACGATATCAGCGGCAGAGTCTGCAACAGCTATTGAGGTAACATGCACATTGGCCAATGCTGTCGCTAGCTGCCCTGCCGCTACCCCAGTCAAGGCTAAGTGATAGCTGCCGGCAATTTTCCCCAACACATTTGAGCTTTGGGAAAATTGTAGCCATGTTAATGTTTGAGTCGGGGTATTGACATCAGTTAGGGTAATACCGGTAATCTTGGCCTGATCGATTTGTAAGGCAGTGAGATTTGCAAAAACATTCGCGCTGGAATCTGAGATCGAAGCTGCTGGCGATGGATTTTTTAGAAAAGCACTAACAGTCACTTTTGTTGGTAAAGACATCTGTAATTTCCTGAATATATTGGGTTACTTTGTTAGGTTAACAGTTAGCAAATTTTGCAACCGTTCTATTCGATTTGAGTAAATAGATTGAGTTAAAAATTGACGTTTTGATTTACTTAACATCATCCCTGTTCCAGCCTCACTCGCTCAAATACTTTAATCCTAGAATAGACAGTTGACCGCACTCACAGATCTACACTGAATATTTCAACCAGCAAAGACGCTTTATTTTATATAACCGCCAATAGGGTTGTATCGCTATTGCTAATGACAGCAAAATCCGCTGCATCGGTGTACCGGCATCAGTTAGGGTAATGCTGGTAACTTTTACTATATTTGTCTCTAAAATAGTCAGATTTGCATCCGTAAAAAGATTCTCGACCGTATCTGTTATGGATACCGACACCACATATTTATTTCCCAAAAGCATAGCTACATTACTGACAACAACACCCGCCAGCCTATAGTGGCTAGTAATCTTACTCAGCAGACAGCTATAAGCAATCTGTTGCTGTGCGGTTAAGATTAATGTCGGCAACACAGCATCAGTCAATCTAATACTGGCGATATTGGCTTTATTAGCCCGCAAAGCAACTAGATTAGCTAAAACATTCGCAGATGAATCTGAAATGATGACTGAATCCAATGGTTTTTTTAGAAAAGCAGTAACTGTAACGGTAGTTGACAAAAACATATAATTTCCTGATTGTATATAGCTACATTGTTCAGCTAGTCGATAGCGGCTCAACTTGCCATACGACCTATCCTATTGAACATTAATTTAGCATTAATCATGCCATGCATTAAACTACTGACTTATCAAGAATTAGGAAAAATTGGATTGCTGCTGATAGCATACCTTAACTGCAGTAACTGCAACTAAGGTATGCAAAAATGGTATCCGCTTTTTTACCTAGAATCGACAGCTGAATCGTCATACCCGTCGGAAAGTGGGTATTCAGTGCCGGGGATAGCGAAAATCAAGCCATCCCTGGCGTCTGAGTTCCAGCCATCCCTACCGGAATGACAACTCCGATTAAATAACACCAATCAGCTGAAGCGGCTTGTGCTCAGGTAAAGTTTATAAATGATACCACCCCCCCTGAGTATAAGAGCCGGTTCCGGTTGCTGTATTCATGGCATTATCCACCACTCCAAGCAAATCTATCGTTACCGAAACAGAGGGATGGCTTTGTTCGGCTATGGTAACCAGGGTGCCGCCATTATGGTCGGACGCTTCGGTCGCCTTTAATGCGCCACTCATAAAGGACAACACCACTTCCGGTAAAGCACCACTAATATTCACATTGTTATTACCGAAGAAATTAATTTGCAACAAACCATTAGTTCCCGCTATAGGGCCTGAAGTTATATCGATTTTGGATACCTCAGCCAATAAAGACGTGTCGCTTTGAGAAGCTGCCAATATATTTGCATAGCTATCGCTGATGGCAATAGTACTCGCCACAGCAATTGGATTAATTCCGTTACCGTTATTATTGTTGCTATTCTGAATGGCCGTTAAGATATTTTGCGCCGTATCCGATACTGTCACATTTTGTATCTCGGAATATAAACCCACCTCGCCCGGCTGAGAAAACATCGAAGTCAGATTCGCAATGCTATCCTTAACGTCGACATTGATGCCATGCCCGGTCAAGTTTTTAACTTCCGCAGCCAGCGTAGACAAATTTCCATTAGCGTAAGCCGCCTCCAGATTACTGACATTATCACGCACATCGACAACATTGACTTTAGCATTCGCATCGTTGGCCTGCAAAAAGCTTTGCAATGCGGTGGTCAGCGCGCCGCCGGCCTGCTGGAGATCGGCCAGATTATCCTTAACTTCATAACTGATCGTGGCATTTAAATTAGTCGCAATCCCTTGCAGCGCGCTCTTATCGGCACTTAAAACCTGATAATCAGCCAGCGTGTCTGAAACCACCAGACCCGCTAACCCCGAAACGCCCGAAGCCTCTAAATTTTGAGCCGTCAACTGCTTGCTGCCAACCAACAGATCGGCCAGATTATCAACCAGCAACACATGACCGCTTGCCAATGTATTGGACAACGGATTATTGGCAGTATTTCCCCCTGAGTTCGAAAAACTGCCGGCAATTGCCTGTGCATCATAAAGCAGATGGGCTACGTCGTCATGAACACTCAAGGCATCCCCTACCCCCAGCACCGGCACATGCTGCATGCCTCGCAAGGTATCCACGACAGTTAAGGCCGAAAAGTTTACGATGTTAAAATTATTTTCTTCTATCAACTGTTGCTGATAGCTACTCAATTGCCCGCCGGTTACCTCAAAGGTGAGATTACCACTATCCGCCAACGCCAAAACCACGCCGGTCGTCACAGATGCTGAAGCCAATCCGGCAAGATTCTGCGCGGAATCCTGCAGAATATAAAGTGTGTTCCCGGCAATAGCGGACACGGTTGTCGGCAATTGTGCTACCGTTCCAACCCAAACGTTGAGCGCCGCCGCATAACTAATAGGCAAGCCACCTCCAGACGGCACCACGCCGATATTAACCGCACTGCCATCTATCGTTGCCGTCAGGCTATGCGCACCAACAGCCAACGACACTCCAGCCGGCAACGGGATACCCAATGTCGAGGAGCCATCTGCAGTCAAAACCTGCAAGCCCCCCAAGGCCTTACCGTTATCATATAATTGAACATTATGGGTGGTATTGGCAGCGTCCGACGTTTGCACAGCCAACACCGTGTGTACTTGCCACTTGCCGTTATCAGTTCCAAACACCCGGACAAAATCCTGGGTATTGCCAATTTGTACCGGCGAAGGCCATTGATTAGAATAGCCATTAATGCCCAAGGGAGGCGCAATGCCGCCACTGATATAGGCACCAATCAACTGCTGGTTAGCATATTTTCCGGCAACCAGATTTTGCAAGCCGGCCGCCGCATTCTGTATGTTATTAATACTGTCTTCAATTAAATACCAAGTGGTTCCGCTTGGATTACTGGCAGCATGGGTTTCCACCGCCTGCACGGTTCCGACAAACAAGGTGATGGCCTGAGAGGAGGTCGCAGGCGCTGCCGACAATGTCGGCAGACCACCATACGGCGATGATACCCCTACCTGCAGCCCTGGTATTGGATTGCCGGGTGAATTCCCGCCACTCGCATCGGTAAAAAACAATTTGTATTCACCGGGTTGCAGCAACGACCCATTAGAACCGTTCAGATTTCCACCATTAAATCCGGCATACGGTTGCGAGGCACTCAAATATTGAGAATTAACCAGGAAAGCCCCCCCCGTCGTCACACTGGCCGCCCACATATCCACCTGCTCACCGCCGGCTGAGAGATTGGCAGCTGTCGCCATAATGGCATAACTCCCGCCGTCCTGATGATTGCCCAAATTAGGAATAGTGTCGCCATTGACTACTACGGCCGGGCTGCGCAAATTTGAGTCATTATTTGAGTTATCCGGCTGCACAGCGCCAGCCAGCCCCATAATGGCGACTCGTCCGGCATGAATATATTGGTGTAACGCGCTGTTACCGGTATCGGCAGCAGTAAGAGCAGCCAAACTCACCGATTTACCGCTGGCACCTTCCAGAATGTAATAATTTGCATCGGTCGAGGTATATGTCGTCGGTAAACCGCTGACCATCCCGCTAGCGGATACACTCAAAAACTTGAGATTCAGTGACGCCCCGTAACCACTGGAAACTGGTTCGCCGTAAAAGGTACCCGGCGTTACTTCGATCTGCCCGGCACCCAATGAATTACCGCTGGCATTGGTTGCGGTAACACTGATATTCCAGGACTCCCCCGCGGCAGGACTCCCATTATTCGGTTGAAACTGAACCGGCGTAGCACCATTGGCAATGAACGAGAACGTCAGATTATGAGGGTTAACGCCTGTAACCAAAACATGCACCGTTAAGGTGATCGTACCGGTTGATCCGGCCGGCGCACGAATCGAAAACGGCGGCAGCTTATCAGCAGCAATTCCAGTGGAATTATTGATAACCAGATTATAAGGACTGCTGATTTCGGCCAGTGCGTCGATATTGGCCGCATACTGTGCCGACGTTAAGGTGATAGTCGGAATATTTGTAGCTGTCGCATCCGTCAAAGTAATGCCGCTAATTTGCCCGGCATTGCTTTCTAGCGACGCCAGACTACTCACAATATTCGCCGAGGTATCCGCTACGGCCAACGTCGTCGTCAAATGACTCACAATAGCAGTATTGACATCGGCAGCAAGAAAAGCACCGTTAACCGTCAGTTTGTACGGGCTGCTGATTTTCTCCAGCACCCCGGCATCAGCCGCCAGTTGCGCGGCAGTCAAACTTAGGCTGGGCGTAGTCGCATCGATTAGCGTAATACCGGATATTTTAGCGATATTGGCTTCCAAGGCGGGCAGATTGCCCGTACTCAACACATCCGCCGAAGTATCCGCCACAGTCAATGACTGCAGATGACTATTACTAGACAGCGTCGCTACATTGCCGGCTAAAACGCCGGACAGATCATAGTTGCTGGTGATCTTGCTCAACACACCGCTATCGGCTGTTTGTTGGGCGACGGTTAAGGTTAGCGTTGGCGTCGTAGTATCGGTCAGGGTAATGCCGGTGATTTTTGCCAGATTGACCTGCAAGGTCGCCAAATTGACACTGCTGCTGACATTGGCTGCCGTATCTGCTACTGTTAAAGATTGTAGATGCGTATTGCCCAGCAGCGTCGCCACATTTCCGGCAGTAATACCAGTCAGCTTATAATTGCTGGTGATCTTGCCCAGTACGCCAGCGGCGGTAGTCTGCTGCGCTGCTGTCAGGGTTAAAGTTGGCATAGCCGAATCTGTCAGCGTAATTTTGTACTGGCTAGTAATTTTTTCCAGCACGCTGAGATCAGCCGTCAGTTGCGCTGAAGTCACGCTTAGCGTTGGCGCGGCGACATCGATCAGCGTAATACTGGATATTTTAGCGATATTGGCTTCTAAGGCGGCCATATTGCCCGCACTCAGTACATCCGCCGCCGTATCCGCCACAGTCAATGACTGCAGATGACTATTACTAGACAGCGTCGCTACATTGCCGGCTAAAACGCCGGACAGGTCATAGTTGCTGGTGATTTTGCCCAATACGCCGTTATCGGCAGCTTGCTGCGCGGCGGATAAGGTTAACGTTGGCATCGTGGTATCAGTCAACGTAATACCAATAATTTTTGCTATACTGGTCTGCAAAGCGGCGAGATTAGCTGACACATTTGCCGAAACATCCGCGATTGTTGCGGGTTGGGTGGGATTTTTTAAAAAAACACTTACAGTCACGGTAGTCATATTGCTCTCCAGATATGTTGCCAATTAAATTTGTTCCACATGGAAAAGTGCAAAAACCTGCATATTCGTCTGGTTATGCTACTACCGTTAGCTGTGTTTCGCTACTCACCGACTATATTAAAATATTAATATAGATTAATTAAATTTATAAAAAAATCTCGATTGTCTAAATCTAGCCAAATGTAGTGCCATTCCAACCCGAAAACTCGGCAGGGCAATTCCGAAATCGATAAAGCCGCTGCCAAAGCAGCACATAAGACAGCTAAATGATTAAAGATTAACCCCAGCGATTGATAAGCCGATATTCCACACCTTCGGCAGTGGAACAAGACTCTACCAAACAAAAATTATCTGCCCGCCAAATAATTGGTGCCGGCACTATAGATACAGCGCATTTAGCTTTACGAGCCAGGGTAATGTGCGGTCGATAAGGACGCTCATCTATTACAATGCCATTTTTTCTGGCGATGTCAGCCATTTGTTCAACCAATACCACAATCGTCTGATCAAAACGGCAAGATGTTAAACACAGCACCCCCGGCTTTTGCCAAAAGCTGAGTTGATTAAAGTCAAGCACCATCGGCGACATAACCAACCTAGCTACGGCATTTATAATAGCCGCTTCCTGTTCCGCATCGACAGCCCCCAAAAACAACAGAGTGACATGCAAGTTATGTGACTTTACTGGCTGCCCACAACCAACCGGTAAGCTCTTGATGACATTTCCACATTGCTGCCGAATAGATTCATCAGGCCACAAAGCGAAAAACAAGCGCTTCTTCATGATTACTCTATCGTTCAATCTCTAAAATTGTTAAATTGCAACGGCTGTTCCAGATTTTCGGCTCTGAGCATTTGAATCACTTCCTGCAAATCATCACGTTTTTTGCCGGTCACTCGGACTTTGTCGCCATTAATCGCTGCCTGCACTTTTAATTTTTTATCCTTGATCAACTTAACAATTTTTTTGGCAAACTCGGTACTCAATCCTTGTTTTAAAGTAATGGTTTGCTGTGCGGTTTTACCGGTATCTTGAATCTTGCCGCTTTCCAGGCTACTAATATCTATCCCCCGTTTCCCCATTTTCGCGTATAAAATCGGCAACATTTGCTGAAGCTGAAAGGTCGATTCGGCCTTCATCAGAATGCTGTCTTCCTGCTGCTCGAAGTTAGCATTGGAACCTTTAAAATCAAAGCGAGTAGATACTTCCTTGTTCGCCTGATCTATAGCGTTGGTAATTTCGTGGCTGTCAATTTCAGAAACAATATCAAATGAAGGCATGCTGGAGACTCCCTATAAAAACAGGCTTATCACTATAAAAGCCTTATTCGCATTATTCAACCCGTAAACAACAAACTTATGTCCTAAGGAACAGTAGCTCAGCATTTAAGTTTCAGCTTATTTTTCAGTTATAATCAAGCTAATTTTATCAATCAAGCGGCTGCAACGTGTCTACAAGTAAAAACGATGTCTCTACTTTTCAGGGCCTGATTTTGACCTTACAGGAATATTGGTCAAATCAGGGCTGTGTATTATTACAACCTTTGGATCAGGAAGTGGGTGCCGGCACTTTTCACCCGGCTACATTCTTACGCGCCATAGGTCCTGAACCCTGGAATGCTGCTTATGTACAACCTTCGCGCCGCCCTACCGATGGTCGCTTCGGTGAAAACCCAATGCGCTTGCAACATTATTATCAGTTTCAAGTGGTGATGAAACCTTCGCCCGCCAATATTCAGGCGCTTTATCTGGGCTCTTTACAGCATTTAGGACTAGACTTGCTGGAACATGACGTCCGCTTTGTCGAAGACAACTGGGAATCGCCAACGCTGGGCGCCTGGGGCTTGGGCTGGGAAGTGTGGCTTAATGGTATGGAAGTGACGCAATTTACCTACTTCCAACAAATCGGTGGCCTGGAATGCAAACCGGTCACCGGCGAAATTACTTACGGGTTGGAACGCATTGCCATGTATCTGCAAGGCGTGGAGAGTGTTTTTGATTTAATCTGGACCCGCGGCCCGCAAGGCATAGTCACCTACGGCGATGTGTTTCATCAAAATGAAGTGGAGATGTCGGAGTTCAACTTTGATCTGGCTAATGTCGAATTTCTATTCCAATGCTTTGATACTTATGAGCGCGAATGCCTGATGCTGCTGGATAAAAATCTACCGTTACCAGCCTACGAAATGGTCTTGAAAGCTTCCCATTCTTTTAACCTGCTTGACGCTCGCCACGCAATTTCCGTTACCGAACGCCAACGCTATATTCTCCGCGTACGCAATATGGCCAAATCAGTTGCCGAAGCCTACTACCTCCGCCGGGAAGCTTTAGGCTTTCCTATCCTAGCCAAACAGGAAGCGTAATCATGCCAGCGACAAATCATTTATTATTTGAACTAGGTTGCGAAGAACTGCCGCCCAAATCCTTAAAAAAACTCAGTGAGGCATTGCTGGATAACATCCTATCTGGCCTGAACGAAGCGGACTTGAGCTATGGCAACACCCATGCTTATGCCACCCCACGCCGTCTGGCAGTGCTGATTGAGGACGTATTAGATTTTCAAGCCGACAAAACAGTCGAAAAACGCGGCCCGGCTGTGCAGGCCGCTTTTTCCACCGATGGTACTCCCAGTAAAGCGGCACTGGGCTTTGCCGCCAGCTGCGACACCACATTTGAACAACTACAGCGCGTCGCCACCGACAAAGGCGAATGGCTGTCATTTAGCCAAATCGTAACAGGCCAGGCTACCGTAGTATTGATTCCTGAGATCATTCGTAAAAGCCTAAGTAACCTGCCGATAGCCAAACGTATGCGTTGGGGTAACTTTAACCACGAATTTGCCCGCCCGGTGCATTGGTCTGTTTTACTATATGGTGAACAAACCATAGAAACCGAGATTTTGGGGGTTAACACCGGCCGATTAAGCCAAGGCCATCGCTTTCATGCGCCACAAAGCCTTAGCATTAACAGCCCGCTGGAGTATGTTGAAACCTTACGGCAACCGGGTAAAGTAATCGCCGACTTTGCCGAGCGAATGACGGTTATTCGCGATGCCGCCAATCAGGCTGCCGGTGAACTGGGCGGCATCGCCCATATTGAAGAGGATTTACTGGAAGAGATTGCCGCATTGAACGAGTGGCCGGTACCAGTAGTCGGCAATTTTGATGCCCGTTTTCTGGACTTGCCCAAGGAGGTGCTGATCACCACCATGCAATCCAACCAAAAATACTTTCCGATTAAAAACGCGCAAGGCGGTTTATTGCCGCATTTTATTACCTTCAGCAATATCGAAAGCTCTAAGCCAAGCTCTATTCAACACGGCAACGAACGAGTGGTGCTGCCGCGCCTAGCCGATGCCGAGTTTTTCTGGAAACAGGATAGAAAACAATCGCTGGCCGACCGCGTTGACAGCCTAGCCGACATTGTATTTCAAAAAGATTTAGGTACATTAGCGGATAAAACTCAGCGCGTCAGTAAATTGGCGATTTATATTGCTGAGCAATTGCAAGCAGATACAGAACTGGCAGAACGCGCAGCTTTATTGGCCAAAACCGATTTGTTAACCAATATGGTCGGCGAATTTGCTAATTTGCAAGGTATCATGGGCCATTACTATGCCTTAGCGGATCATGAGCCTACAGAAGTTGCGCTGGCACTGGAAGAGCATTATTTTCCAAAACAGTCCGGCGGCCCGACTCCGAGCAGCATCACCGGCCAAATTCTATCGTTGGCTGAGAAAATAGACACGTTAAGCGGTATTTTCAGCGCTGGCCTGATTCCAACCGGCGACAAAGATCCTTATGCTTTACGCCGCGCCACCATCGGCATTTTACGGGTACTGATCGAAAACAACCTGGCTCTGGATATTGTAGACTTACTGGATGCGGCGCTTAATCAGTTTAGCCACGCTTTTAACAAAGCCGAAACCCGCGAGCGGGTGATTGATTTTATTTTTGACCGTCTGAAAGGTTACTGCTTGGATCAAGGGTTCAGCAGCGATGAATTTGACGCGGTATTGGCGGTAAAACCAACCCAGCCTTTGGACTTCATGTTGCGTCTGCGCGCCGTACAAACATTTAGACAACTACCGGAAGCAGAAAGCTTGGCAGCCGCAAATAAACGCATCAACAATATTCTAAGAAAATCCGAACATGCGATTGCCGACACCATAGGCACCTTGGTTCAAGCTGAGGAAAAAAACCTGCTGGCCGCCGCCGAAGCCTCCAACGCGGATATTTTACCGCTGCTTGCTCAGCAAAATTATCAGCTGGCGCTTAACCGGCTAGCGCAATTACGCGATAGCGTGGACGCATTTTTCGACCACGTCATGGTTAACACCGAAGATGCCGAGCTACGCAATAATCGCCTGGCATTATTAGCGATGTTATCTAATCAATTCCTAAAAATAGCCGATATTTCCAGACTGCAATCGTGAGCACCCGTTATGTGATATTAGATCGGGACGGGGTCATCAACCAAGATTCCGATCAGTTCATCAAGTCGCCACAAGAATGGCTGCCGATCCCCGGCAGCCTGGAAGCGATTGCCTTATTGAATCGACATAGCTATAGCGTGGTGGTTATCACCAATCAATCCGGCATAGCTAGGGGTTTATTGGATTTAACCACTCTGCAAGCCATACACCAAAAGATGCAAGACCTGACGGTAGCGGCGGGCGGCAATATTACAGCAGTCTATTATTGCCCGCACGGCCCACAAGACCATTGTCAATGCCGGAAACCTAAACCTGGCCTGTTTCATACGTTTGCCGCCGATCAGCAGATTGACCTGAAAAATCTTTACGCCATCGGCGACTCGTTACGAGACATAGAGGCCAGCCTTGCCGTGGCAGCCTTACCAATACTGGTAAAAACAGGCAAAGGCCAACAAACTATCCTAGATAATCCACACCTTAACATACCTATTTTCGAAAATCTCTATGACGCAGCAACCTACATCGTCTCGACCAGCTGATTTACGCGTTTATCTTGGTTCGACCCTGTTCTTCATTTATATCGTTTTTTCGACCCTATTTGGCGGTTTTGTCATTTTACTCTGCTCAGTTTTACCTTTTCCGATACGTTACAAAGTAGCCAGCAGCTGGATTGATTGCCTGTTGTTTATGCTGAAATGGTGTTGCGGCCTTACCTACCAAGTAGAAGGCCTGGAGCATATCCCTACCGATAAAGCGGTTGTCGTCCTCAGCAAACATCAGTCGGCCTGGGAAACCATCGCTTTAAGACAATTTATTTCGCCGCAGACAGCGGTTCTTAAAAAATCACTGCTGAAAATTCCTTTTGGTGGCTGGGCACTGGCTACCCTTAAACCCATAGCGATTGACCGGCAAAATCAGAAAGAAGCCTTGCGGATGCTGATTGAACAAGGTGTCGCGCGATTACAGGAAGGTTTATTCGTGGTGGTTTTTCCAGAGGGCACCCGAGTTACACCGGGCGAACGTAAAAAGTTTAATGCAGGAGGCGCAATGCTCGCCCAAAAATCAGGTTATCCAGTATTACCGTTAGCGCATAATGCTGGCGAGTTCTGGCCTCGTAACAGCTTTTTGAAATATCCGGGCGTTATTCAAGTAAAAATTGGCCCACTAATCGAAACGGCAGGTAAAAAATCAAAGGAAATCAATGCAGAGGTAGAGTCATGGATAAACCAAGCCATGGTTGATATTGAATCCGCACAACACAGATGATCTGCAGTAAAACCAAAACAGCATAAGGCCCACGGGAGTGGGCCTTATCAAATCAATTTAAAGCTGTACTGAAGAAGTAGAGCTTGAAACTTTTTGTTTTGAGCCGTCTGGGTTATCCATGCAACCGGTCAAACCAACAATCATCAGCGCCAGAGCCAAAAGAGACAATACTTTTTTCATAACATCCTCCAAATTTAAGGTTTTTTATATTTTTAATGTGTACTAAATTTAGCACGGCTGGATTTATAACATGTAGAAACCGTTTTACGCAATACCCAAATAGCATATTCTCAGATTCACACTACTATAGATAGTATAAGGCCCGCTTTTGCGGGCCTTATGCCAAAAATCCAACTGGCTAAAACAACAGTTTATCAACCTTTTTGTTGCGCAGATCCGCTACCATAATTGGCAGGTTTTTTGTTGCCGCCATCAGGATTGTCCATGCAACCACTCAAACTTGCAATCATTAGAACCATAGCCAAGGCAGAAAATACTTTTTTCATTACATCCTCCAAATTAGTTGTTTTTTTAATTTTTGCATGTACTCAAGGATTTTAAGTACCGTAAATTTATATCATGGCAAATCCAAGCACGCAATACCCCGGATTTTTTACAATTCATTGACATCTTCAGGCAAGGAAATTGATATTTCTTTGCCCTGCCAACGCGCTTGGCCAATTGTTTGCCAATCCCCTGATAAATTATTGTTTCTAAGATCTTTTTCCCAAACAAACGGCGCTTTAATCTTTTTCATTTTTATCACAAATTGGGTGTTATCAAGATCGAGACCGGTTTTTATACCCCAAAATGCGGTAACCTTCATGATGAACTTTTTCAACCTGCCTTCATCAATATTAGGCGTCACTGCTATATTGGCCCACATTGAATGCACTCGCCCCCAATTAGGCGCCAATAATCTGCCTTGCTGATTAACAAACGGCAACCAGCGCTCATTCCCCTGTTGGTCAAGATACGTGATTGCCAACAAATGATTATAGCCGGCAAAATGATCGTGCAAATAGAGGGCATGAGGCGTTATGCCCAGAAATGTGTTGGAAAACATCAGCAAGGCATTGCTCATGTCGGTCAAAACACTGGTTACCGGCGATTGCCGGGTATTGACATGAAATCGATACAGCAATCCATAATGTAAACTGCTGTTAAGTTGAAAAAAGATCAAAACCAGCAACACTCTGCTGATTTTATGTACAAAACGTCTTTGATCCAGCGCTTGCTCTGGTTCAAAAATTCGTTCGTACAGGCTTTTATCGTCTGTATCCGCACTTACCGGCAAACAAGCTACATCACACACCAATCTTGCCCTGGCGTCGGCGATACGACGATAACGCCGGACAGCCCAAGGATATACCAACGGCAGCATTAACAGCCAACCGATAACTGCGCTATAGCGCATGGCAATAAAAATATGCGCATAGGTTGCCACGCCTGCATAAACCTGTCCATGGCGATCAAGCGCATATAAATCCGTCAGCAAGCTTTTTTCGTCCAACGCGTTAAGTGCGGGGTAGTTTTTGGCAAAACCTTGCGCAGACTTAAAGTCAACACAATGAAACACATCAAAATTATTCAATATTAAAACCGTGCGGCAACACAAAGGACATTGCTGATCATAAAATACAGTGAGCAATGGTTGCTTGGCTATTAAGCAATTCCCGATGCGACGATACCAAGAAAACGGCATCACCAAACTATAGAAAATCAGCATACCCAGACCAAATGGATAAATATTAAACGACAGCGTAATCCCAAGATGCAGACCCATTCCTACCAAACAATAGACAGGCCTGAAGCTGCGACGATGAAAAAATAGCAAAAAGGTAAACTGAAAGATAATAATGGTATAGCCAATGGTTTTTTGCAAAATCTCATTGTTCAATAACCACGACATGTCCAATGCCGACATGTAGTACGGTATTGACGAAGGCAACCAAGCCCCCAAACCATTACGCCAATGTTCAGCAAACATTTTATGGATATCCGAATCAAAGTACAGAAAGCCTAGACAGACAGCCACCGGCAAGTAATAAGCCAAAGCGGAAACCTCAGCCCTCTGGTATTGAGAGTAATGCACAAATGGAAAAGCTAATTTCTTTCTGAGACCATCAAGCGCAAAAGCTTTATCGATAGGCATAAAGATCAGAAAGAAATTTGCCCCTATCATGAATAGATCAAATCCTCCGTCAAAATCTCGCTGCATAGGCGTGAAATTGACAAAAATCAACCAAAAAACATAATTGGCAATACTTGCAATCTGGCAGCGATAGCCAAGCACCAAAGCGACAGCAACCAAGGCCCACAACCAAAGAAAAAAAACTATCATTGGAAACTCAATATCCAAAAACGGGATTGGATCGAAAATCAAATGATTGAAAAAAATCAGAAACAAAATTTCCTGTAAGGTAACAAGCCCAAACAGCACTCTGAACAAGCCGATACCCGTTGCGGGCGCTCTTTTAAGATACAGGGCGTATATTTTAGCAAATAAGAATTTGTACATTTTTTTTGTCTGGCCTGGTAAAAAATGCACGGATTATAAGGTATTTATCACAATCTCCTGGTTTTTTACGCATAAAAAAAGACGGCTAGGTTTACCCTGCCGCCTTTTCAGAAAAGCTTTGCTAAAAAGCAACGCTTATTCTTCGTCAGTAGGCTCCTTGAACACCCATTTTACGAAGAAGTATCCTGCAGCGATAATTACAACCGCTCCAATCATGCCTGACGGTTCTTTCAGCAATTCTGTTAAATCTAAGATCGCTCCCATGGGTGCCTCCTACCTTATAGTTTAGTTGTTATAAAAAATCTGCCATTTCGTTGGCGGCCGAAGCTCATATGTTACTTCAGCTGCCTCTAAAGTCAAGTAATTGATGACTATTGAAGAAAGATAGCTATGCAAATTGCCATATCTATCGAATGTCGGTACTATGATACTTTGAGGTAAACTTTGATAACAATAAGAACAGTTAGAGAGGAACGAAAAATGATCAGTGGCATAATAATGATTTTAATAGCAATCTGGATTTACCAGACGCTAATCAAAGTAAAAAAAAGCAATGTGTTGTGGTGGGTTGCAGGCTGCGCATTAGCTTTTTTTGGAACGTTGGTCTTGGCCGATATTTTCTGTATTGAGATTATTGACGCATTGGGCGGCAAAGACATTGGCGGCGATTATGATCCAAACTTAACCGACGCCAGAGACAGAAAAACCCAGGAAGCAGCCGGCGGATTGTTCATGCCTGCGGTTTGTGAATTACTGCCTTCTATTTTGGGCTTTATGCTGGTAGCCCTTATTCGCACTCAATTCATCCTGAAAGAAGCCTTGACCGTACCTAACCTATTCAGCGGAATTAAGGAAATGTTCATCAGCATTAAAGACAGCTTCAAAACGCCCAGCAATTAAACATCCGGGAAGCGGAAAGCCTGATTCACCCAGGTTTTCCGCAGTTTGACTAAATCAAAAGTTATTTTTGTGCCTTACCAGAGATCACCATATATTTTACCGACATCGCCGCCCCATAGTACTGCTTGGCAGCCGTCAGAAAAATGATTAAACTTGCCATCATAGTGAAAGGCGTGACTTTTTAGACTCCGAGTACCAATGAGACAATTTTCGCTATGGTGAAAATAAATAACAGCGTTGCGATGAGCCCAATAATTATGTAGGCCGGCAGTGAACCATGCTTAAAGTCCACCTCCCGATTTTTATCGCTCTGCACACCGATAGCAGCGGCAAAAACGCTTTTAACAACATGCAGCAGATTAGGTTTTGTCATAATATTCCTATAAGAATAAAGTAGTGTACAAATTGATTGAGTGGAGAAATCCGCCACCGATCATTTATCTTCCGCCTTAATATCCCAATTTTCCAGACCAATGAATAAGAAACATCCTTCTTTAATTGAGCAACTATCGCAACGTATTTTGTTCCTGGACGGCGCCATGGGCACTATGATACAGAGCTATAAGCTGAGCGAAAAGGATTATCGCGGTACCCGTTTCGCCAACTGGCCTACCGATCTAAAAGGCAATAACGATTTACTCTCACTCACCCAACCGGACATTATCAAAGCCATACACCGCGCCTATCTTGATGCCGGCTCGGATATTATAGAAACCAATACTTTCAATGCTACCACCATTGCCATGGCGGACTATCACATGGAGGAATTGGCTTACGAAATTAACCTGATATCAGCGCAATTGGCCAAACAAGCAGCCAGCGAAGTCACTGAACTGACCCCTGATAAACCACGTTTTGTAGCAGGTGTGTTGGGGCCTACTAATCGCACCTCATCCATGTCACCCGATGTCAACGACCCGGGATACCGCAACATTAGTTTTGATGATCTGGTCATCGCTTACACTGAGGCCACTAAAGGCCTGATAGCAGGCGGAGCCGATATAATCCTAATTGAAACCGTATTCGACACACTAAATGCCAAGGCGGCTATTTTCGCAGTTGAAGAAACTTTTGACAAACTGGGCTACAAACTGCCGATCATGATTTCCGGCACTATCACCGATGCATCCGGTCGCACCTTATCAGGCCAAACAGTTGCAGCCTTCTGGAATTCTTTAAAACACGCAGAGCCCATTTCAATCGGTTTTAATTGCGCTTTGGGCGCCAAAGAGTTACGCCAATACATTGAAGAGCTATCGAATATTGCCGACACAGGGGTTTCCGCGCACCCTAACGCCGGCTTACCCAATGAATTTGGCGAATACGACGAAACTCCTGAACAAATGGCAGCAGAGTTAGCCGACTGGGCAGCCAGTGGTTATCTCAATATCATTGGCGGCTGCTGCGGCACTTCCCCCGACACTATTCGCGCAATTGCTGAGACTGTGGGCAAATACCCACCGCGTAAAATCCCCCACTTACCCAAAAAATGTCATTTATCCGGTCTGGAACCGATGAACATAGGCCCTGGTTCGCTGTTCGTCAATATTGGCGAACGTACCAATGTCACCGGCTCAGCAGCATTCAAAAAACTGATTATCGAAGAAAACTATGAAGCGGCCCTAGACGTTGCCAAACAACAAGTAGAAAACGGCGCACAAATCATCGACATCAACATGGATGAAGGCATGCTCGACTCCAAAGCGGCGATGGTGCGTTTTTTGAACTTGATCGCCGCCGAACCCGATATTGCCAAAGTACCGGTGATGCTGGACTCATCAAAATGGGATATTCTGGAAGCCGGTTTAAAATGCATTCAAGGTAAAGGCATCGTTAACTCGATTTCCATCAAAGAAGGCGAGGAAGCCTTCATCAGACAAGCCCGCCTGGTTCGCCGCTACGGCGCAGCAGTGATTGTCATGGCCTTTGATGAGCAAGGCCAAGCCGATACCATGCAACGAAAAATCGAGATTTGCACCCGAGCTTACAAAATCCTGACTGATCAAATCGGCTTTCCGCCGGAAGACATTATTTTTGACCCTAATATTTTTGCAGTAGCTACCGGTATTGAAGAGCACAACAACTATGGCGTTGATTTTATCGAAGCCACTCGCATCATTAAGCAAACATTACCTCATGCGCTAATTTCCGGCGGTGTCTCTAATGTTTCTTTCTCATTCCGTGGCAACAATCCGGTACGAGAAGCGATACATGCGGTATTTCTTTATCATGCCGTCCAAGCCGGTATGGACATGGGGATTGTCAATGCCGGACAATTGGCAATTTATGCCGACATTCCATTAGAGCTGCGTGATGTGGTGGAAGACGTCATTCTGAACCGCCACCCGGACTCAACCGAAAAACTGCTGGAGATTGCCGAAAAATACCGCGGCAGCGGACATGTCGCCAAGCAGGAAACCCTGGAATGGCGGAGCTGGCCGGTCACTAAACGTCTGGAACATGCCTTGGTGAAAGGTATTGCCGATTACATTGAGGAAGACACAGAACAAGCCCGACTTGAAGCAGACAAGCCGCTACATGTCATCGAAGGTCCATTGATGGATGGCATGAATGTAGTAGGGGATTTATTTGGCGAAGGAAAAATGTTCCTACCACAAGTTGTGAAATCAGCCCGTGTGATGAAAAAAGCCGTCGCCTACCTGATGCCTTTCATGGATATTGAAAAAGACGGCGAACGCCAAACAAACGGCAAAGTACTGATGGCTACCGTAAAAGGAGATGTCCACGACATAGGCAAAAATATCGTCGGCGTAGTTCTGCAATGCAATAACTACGAAGTTATTGATTTAGGGGTTATGGTGCCGGCTGACACCATTTTAAAAACTGCCCGTGATCGAAATGTGGATGTTATCGGCCTAAGCGGACTGATCACCCCTTCGCTGGACGAAATGGTACATGTTGCCAAAGAAATGCAACGACTAGGCTTTACGATCCCACTGATGATAGGCGGCGCCACCACCTCGCGCGCGCACACAGCTGTAAAAATTGAACCCAATTATTCAGCACCGACCATCTATGTCACGGATGCTTCACGCAGTGTCGGCGTTGTCAGCTCATTATTGAGCGACGATTTAAAAGCAGATTTTATTGAAAAAAACCGAGCAGATTACCAGGAAGTCCGTGAACGCCACAAAGGCCGTCATGCAAAAACGCAACAACATACCCTAGCTGCAGCACGCTTAAATAAATTTAATTTTGCTAACCATACCCCAACTAAACCTAAATTTCTGGGTATAAAAGTGATAGACGATGTGTCATTGAACACACTAATCGATTTCATCGACTGGACGCCATTTTTTCAAACCTGGGAATTATCAGGGCGCTATCCCGGCATTCTAAACGATCAGATTGTCGGCACTGAAGCTCGCAAATTGTTTGAAGATGCACAAACCATGCTGCAAACCATCGTTCGCGAACATTGGCTGATTGCCAAAGCCGTAATTGGTTTTTTTCCTGCCAACAGCACAGACGACGACATTATTCTTTACACCGATAATGAGCGGACACAGCAACTTGAGGTTTTGCATCATCTGCGCCAACAAAACATCAAAGCACCGGGCCGACCGAATTATTGCTTATCAGACTTCATCGCTCCCATTGACAGCGGCATAGCCGATTATCTTGGCGGTTTTGCCGTGACGGCAGGCATAGGCATAGACGCTAAACTGCAAGAATTTGAGCTGGATCACGATGACTACAGCGCCATTATGTTGAAAGCGCTTGCCGACCGATTGGCAGAAGCCTTTGCCGAGTATCTACATCAAATAGTAAGAACCGATTACTGGGGTTACGCCACCGATGAAAGTCATAATTGCGACGCTCTAATTGCGGAAGCCTATCAGGGCATCAGACCGGCCCCAGGCTATCCCGCCTGCCCGGATCACACTGAAAAAGCCAAATTATTCGAATTACTAAACGCTACCACACATACGACGATAGAATTAACCGAAAACTTTGCAATGACACCAACAGCTGCAATTAGCGGTTGGTATTTCTCGCATCCTGAGTCACAATATTTTAACGTCGGCAAGATTGAGCAAGATCAATTACAGCACTATGCACAACGCAAAGGAATGCAGCTTGAAGTTGCTGAACGTTGGCTATCAGCGCATCTGCATCATTAACCACTAGTTGGCAAGCCCACTATGCAACAGCGAATCGAAAACATTCTAGAACGCGCCATCTATGCCAGCCGCTGGATATTGGCGCCGATTTATCTAGGTATGACCGTAATCCTGTTCGCCTTGGCAATCAAATTTTTTCAAGAAATTTACCATTTCATTCCCCATCTCCTCAATTTTTCCGATACGGAGATCATTTTAAAACTGCTGACCTTTATCGACCTAACGCTGGTAGGCAGCCTCACGGTAATCGTCATGTTCAGCGGCTATGAAAATTTTGTTTCCCGCCTAAATATTGCCGCCGATACAGAAAAACTTGATTGGTTGGGCGCCCATGATTACGGCTCTTTAAAAACCAAAGTAACCTCTTCCATCGTGGCAATTTCTTCCATACAGCTATTAAAAATTTTTATGAATGTCGACGCTACCGATAACAGCAAACTATTGTGGTATGTCGTTATTCATCTGACGCTGGTTGTTTCGGCGTTTTTCATGGGGTATCTAGATAAAATATCAAGGCATTAATGGCCGACTTTATATTGTTCGGCACTGAAGGCTGCCATTTATGCGAAGACGCCGCCCTACTTTTAACAACTGCCGGCCTTGAATTTCAGCAGGCAGAGATTATGGCGCGACAAGAATGGCAGGAAAAATATCAATTGAAAATTCCTGTTTTATTGCATAGTCAAAGTGGCAACATGCTTGATTGGCCGTTCGACCAACAGAAATTGCTTGTTTTCTACGATTCAGTGCGTTAAATTCCCTGATTAGCACAAGAAGGTTACTCCTGTGCTCCATAACGACTAGGCAACCAACCCTGCTCGACACAATCCCGAAAGCTCCATGGCGGCATGGTTTCGGTTTTATAACTCCAGAAAAACCAACCTAGATATTTTTCAAAACTGAGTAATTGTGCGGCTGCATAGCCGCGAAAAGCGACTGCCTGCTGAAAATCATCCATCTGCTGCGCACAATCCAAGGGTTGGCCCGCCCACAAAGCCATCATCTGCGGATTTAATCCCAAACTCCATTCGCCCACATAGGTTTTTCTGGCGGAATGCATCACGATGTCGTTTGCTTCCTGCCGCCAGTCGATAATCGCTTTACCAATATGCTGATAAACATCAGCATCAATATCCTGCTGCTCAAAACACTGATAACGATGAATGTCTAAGATCAGATTATCAAGCGCCGAATCTTGCAACAGCCCAACATATTCTTTATACGGCCTAAATCCGTCATGAAAAACCACCGCCACCTGATCTGCCGGGCAGAATTTACGAATGCGCAGATAGGCTGCTGCAGTGTATCTTTGTAAAAAATCAGTTGCTATCTGCCAATGTGGTTCATTTAACACTTCAATGCCATGAAGCACCGAGCACCCATGATAGCGCTCAGCCAGTTTTTCCAACACTTGCAGTGAGTAATCGAAATACTCCGGTTGGTTTTGCCATTCACAAACATCCTTGATACCGCCGTTATCAAAACCGTTTTGACAACCGGGCGCAGCATGTAAATCCAATACCACCAGCAGACCGTGATTTTCGGCCCAGTCAAAAGCCCTGTCCAGCACATCAATACCACCTGGCACATATGGATACTTAATCTGGCCAAAGCTACGATGATACGGATAATCCGAACCGAATATCCAGTGCCCTACCGGAATTCGTACGGCGTTAATGCCACAAGCGGCTAGCCATGCAAAATCCTCCTGACAAATAAAAGTTTGCCAATGCTGCTTTAGAAGCAGAGCAGCCTTATCGCCTAGCTCTATACACCAAGCGGTTTCGTCTTCTGCTTGTAAACCGGCAAACAAACTAGGCGTCATCCACTTCTCCAACACCAACCAACCGCCAAGATTGACGCCACGCAACTTTTTATACTGCTTTACGCCCAATTCAGACCTCATTACGAACAATTACCAAGAATCAACTAGCACACCAAAATCTTGCGTGAATATAGATTCTGGATAGCCGGCTGATTGCTAATTGTCAATATAGCTGAATCGGGTAGCATTTTATGAATCAAATTAACCATGGCCAGCTCCGCTTGCGGATTAAGTGAAACAAAAGCTTCTTGCATCAGTATCCATTTTGGATTTTGTAATAATAGCCGCACCAACCCCAATCGTTGCTGCTGTTCACGTTCCAGATTTTTTTCCCAGTCACTTACTTGATCCAGCTGCTCAAGCAACTCCTTAACTCCGGCTAACTCAAAAGCTCTTTCCAAAGCCGATTGGTCGAAAGCCTGTGCATCTTTGGGATAGCAAATAGCCGCGCGTAAGGTGTCGGTTGGTAGATAAGGCCTTGGTGGCATGAAGAACAATGCTTCATCTCCCGGCAATTCAATACTGCCTTCTCCCCAAGGCCATAAGCCGGCAATGGCTTTAAATAGTTTATTACCCGTAAAAGTATTACCATCAATTAACACCCGCTCCCCGGCATGAATTTCTTCATTAAGCGAGTTGACACAGACGATGCCGTCCAGCCTGGAAATACACAAATCGTGAAAACGTAATACAGATTCCTGATTAGTCTGCAATTGAATACGATGCGAGTTCGGCCTGGCAATTTCACGCTCCAACTGCTCCAGTGCCTTACTTAAACCCAAAACCCGCTCAACCGAAGCCCGCCACTCCGCCACTTTACCCATGTTATCAACAGGCCAGGACAAGGCAGATGCTAGTTGCTGAAACGCTTGCGCAGACTGCATTAATGTACCTAAGGTAATAGTGCCGAGAATATAACGTGGTGCAGCTACCAAAATTGGGAACGCCATAGACAAAACCGAATAACCGGAGCTGAACATAATGATCCGCCCCCAGGCTTTAGTTTGCTGATCCCATGCGTCAACAATTCCACCGAACAAACGATGAAAATGCGGATTTTCATGGCGCTCTCCATGTATCAGTGCTATAGCCATGGCATTCTCGCGGGCTTTGACCAAAGCAAACCGGAAATTGGCTTCAACAGTTTGCCTATCATTGGTTGCCGTTGTCAACGGCCGACCTATCCACCAACCCAACATGGAAGCACTAGCCGCATAAATCAATGCCAACCAAAACAAATGTCCATAGATAGGTACAGAAAACAAACCAAGATCCAGGGTTACTGTACCGGATAAAGTCCAAAGAATACTGGTAAAGCTAATCAGTAATAACAGACAAAACAACAGGGTATGCAACAGATCAATGGCATATTCTGTCGAAATACGGATATCTTCGGCAATTCTGCTATCGGGATTATCATGCTGCCCCGCAATGTGGGTAACCAGATAATGGCGGCCATCATGCATCCATTGTGCGATAAGCTTATCGGTCAACCAGCCGCGCCAATCCAGCTGCAAACGGCGCTTGATCGTCAAATGCGTAGCTGTTATTGCCATATTGGCAATAAAGATCAAAATAATTACACCTATTTGCGTGAACAACATGGACATGGAGCGCTGCTCCAAAGCATCAAATAAATTGGCGCTCCAATGATTGATAATCACCGATATGGCAATTTGCAACACTGTTAAAGCAATTAATGCCAACGTTAAACCGCGTATGGTGGCCTTGTTCTCAGACTGCCAGTAGGGCCCGGCTAAGCGGATAAACTGAACAAAAAATCTACTGGTATTTCGCAAGGCCATACTCCTAACTGAAGGTCATCGCCCAATATACCAAACTTGGACAAAAAGTTAACCCTCAAAAGTGTGTTACTTTTGCAAATTGCACAGGCGACTTAACGTAGTGATTGATTTAATAACAAAAACCCCAGCCGAAAATCATAAAATATCCAAATTTTCAACATATTTTAAAGACCTGTCAGCAAACTGCGGATACCCTTACTATCTCTTCATGGAGTTAAAAAATTCAGCATTGGTTTTAAAGTCTTTTAATTTACCCAGCAAAAATTCGGATGCTGCCAACTCATCCATAGGTTGTAAAATTTTGCGTAAAATCCAGGTTTTCTGTAATTCATCGGGCTCAACTAGATATTCTTCACGGCGTGTACCGGAACGATTGATATTGATTGCCGGATAGATTCGTTTCTCGGCAATTTTACGCTCCAAATGCAATTCCATATTGCCGGTGCCCTTAAATTCTTCAAAAATAACCTCGTCCATTCTAGAACCGGTTTCGACCAAAGCCGTGGCAATAATCGTTAAACTGCCGCCTTCTTCAATATTTCTGGCGGCACCGAAAAAGCGCTTGGGTTTTTCTAATGCGTTAGCATCCACCCCACCGGACAACAGCTTACCGGAGGACGGAACGACCATATTGTACGCTCTGGCAAGCCGAGTAATTGAGTCTAACAGGATAACCACATCGTGCTTATGCTCAACCAACCGTCTAGCCTTTTCTATGACCATATCAGCAACCTGGACATGCCGGGTAGCCGGTTCATCAAACGTGCTGGACACCACTTCGCCTCGCACACAGCGCTCCATTTCCGTTACTTCTTCGGGACGCTCATCAATCAATAAAACGATCAGATAACATTCTGGATTATTTTCAGCAATCGCATGAGCAATGCTTTGCATAATCATGGTTTTACCGGCTTTAGGCGGGGAAACGATCAAACCGCGCTGCCCTTTACCGATAGGCGCAATTAAATCGATAATACGCGCGGTCAAATCTTCACTGGTACCGTTACCTTGTTCCAAGCGGAAACGCTTATTCGCGAACAGGGGCGTCAGATTAGAGAATGAAATCTTGTTTTTAGTGCTTTCCGGTGATTCAAAATTAATGCTTTCAACCTTAAGCATCGCAAAATAGCGCTCGCCTTCTTTTGGCGGCCGAATCTTACCGCTGACAGTATCCCCGGTACGCAGGCCGAAACGGCGAATCTGGCTGGGAGACACATAGATATCATCAGGCCCTGCCAAATAAGATGCGCCGGGGGTGCGTAAAAACCCAAAACCATCTTGTAGTATTTCCAAAACCCCATCGCCAAAAATATCTTCACCGCTTTTGGCCTGTTTCTTTAGGATGCCGAAAATTAACTCCTGCTTTCTGGCTCTGTCAATATTTTCCAGCCCCAATGATTCTGCAATGTTAATTATTTCACTGACTTGTTTTAGTTTTAACTCGGTAAGATTCATGTTTTTTATGAGAAATGAAAGAAACGCAAAGCGGCAGGAAGCCGTTTACAGAAGAAGGTGGATGTGGATAAACCAAGAATGACAAGGATACAAAGATGTTAGCGTGGGAATTCTAGCGCAATTACCGGACTTATCAAAATATTTTATGATAAATCCGGCTTGTTCAAATTAATTTTAGATATTACTATCAATAAAAGCCGCAAGTTGCGATTTAGTTAACGCCCCAACTTTTGTCGCTTCTACTTCGCCATTTTTAAAAATCATCAGCGTTGGAATACCGCGCACACCATATTGTTGCGGTGTTTTTGGATTTTCATCGATATTCAATTTGGCAACAGTCAATTTGCCTTGATATTCATCGGCGATTTCATTCAGAACCGGAGCAATCATTTTACAAGGGCCGCACCACTCCGCCCAATAATCAAGCAAAACAGGTGTGCCGGCTTTAATAACGGTTTCATTAAAATCAGCATCAGACACATGAAGGACTAAATCACTCACGCCATTCTCCATTAAGTTTACAAAGGTCAAACTATAGTTTCGGTACAATCAAGTTGTCAATCGATTTCAACGAAAGCGATTTTTACGGTATGCTATTACCTATGAAAAAAACACATTTAACGGAAACACGTTTTAGCAATCTGGAGCTGTCCGACTCCATCATCAAAGGCCTGAAGGAAGCAGGATTCATCAACTGTACGCCGATTCAGGATAAATCATTACCGCTGTCGTTACGCGGCAAGGATGTAGCTGGTCAGGCGCAAACCGGCACCGGTAAAACCGCTACGTTTTTGCTGGCGACTTTTCAGCATCTCATTAACGACGAGAGCGAGAAAATTAAAAATCCTCGCGCTTTGATTTTAGCACCAACTCGCGAACTGGCCATCCAGATTCACAAAGATGCACTGCTGATGGGCAAATATCTGGATTTAAAATTTGCGCTGATTTATGGCGGCACAGATTACCAGAAACAATTAGACAAGATTAAAACCAATGTCGACATCATCATCGGCACACCTGGACGCATTATCGACTTCTACCGGCAAGGTGCATTTACCCTGGACAACATCCAGGTTACCGTAATGGATGAAGCAGACCGCATGTTCGATCTGGGTTTTATCAAAGATATCCGTTTCCTGCTGCGCCGTATGCCCCCGCCTGAGAAACGCCTAAATCTGCTATTTTCTGCTACTTTGTCTTACAAGGTGACTGAGTTAGCCTACGAACATATGAACAACCCAGTGCTGATCCGCATTGAAACAGAAGAAGTCACCTCCAAAGCCATTAGGCAGACAGCCTATTGCCCGGCCAATGAACAGAAAATTCCGTTACTGCTGGGCTTGCTGAAGCATTATCAACCACAACGCAGCATCGTTTTTGTCAATACTAAACGCTGTGCCGAGCAACTGGATGACTACCTGCAAGCCAACGGCTATAAAACCGCCTTGCTGAGCGGTGACGTACCGCAGGAAAAACGCCAGCGTCTGCTGAACGATTTTCAGGAAAACCGGGTAACGCTATTAATCGCCACCGATGTTGCCGCCCGCGGCCTACATATCGCCGATGTTTCGCATGTTATTAATTACGACTTACCCCAAGACGTTGAGGACTACGTGCATCGCATTGGCCGTACCGCACGCTTTGGCGCCAGCGGCGAAGCCATCAGCTTTATTTGCGAAGAATATGCGTACTCCATGCCGGATATTGAGGACTATATCGGCGAAAAAGTGCCGGTGCAATCTATCACAGCAGAATTACTGATTGAAGATGTAATTAAGCCGGAACGCAGGGAACCGCGTGAACGAGCCAGCCAACACAGCAAACGCCCACCCCGTTCCGAGCATAAAACCAGACCCTCACGGCAAACTACAAGCCCGGCATCAACGCCCGAAAATCCTCAATCGCCGCAAACTCAGTGATATGCTTTTTCGGTGCCTGACTGTCCGGTTTGCTGATCGAAACTAGATGAGCAATACCAAAGGCTTGCGCCGAACGCAGCACGGCCAAACTATCATCCACCAATAAAGTCCGCTGTTTTTCAAAAACATGTCTATCCTGCAAGGCTTGCCAAAACCCTTGCTGCTCTTTGGCCAAACCAAAATCATGCGAAATAATGATTTCATCAAAAAATGCATGTAGGCAGGTTTTTTCCATTTTTAAATTCAAACTATCCTGATGGGCATTGGTCACCAAAAGCAGACGCTTGCCGCTACCGCGCACCAACTCCAAAAACTCGGTCACATGTGGATGCACAGCAATCAGCCCTGCCAATTCCAGTTTTAAACCGGCAATATTCAACTGCAGTTCGCGGCTCCAGTAATCCAGACAATACCATTCCAACTGGCCTTCCATCGCCTTAAAACGCGGCGCCAATTGCTGCTTAGCTTGCTCGACCGACAATTGATGCAATTGCGCAAAGCGTAACGGCACAAACTCTTGCCAGAAGTGATTATCAAAATTTAAATCCAGCAAAGTGCCATCCATATCTAACAGCACCGTATCAATTTGTTGCCAGGCTATCATCGCGCTTTATCCATATCAAAAGTTTTTAAAATCGCCACCATGGTAACGAAAAACCTGACGCATCGCCATGATGACTCTGTTACGATTCTATTTTCACCGAAACAATATCTCTAAGCACATCATGCCTAAACAAATTCCCACCATTCTCAATCAAATTATTATTGCAGAAACCCGCCAATTTCGCATTGAAAGCCTGGAGCTTAAGTTTAGCAACGGACAAGTCCATCATTACGAACGGCTCGCCAGAAAAGCATCAATGGGTGCGGTGCTGGTGGTTCCCATGCTGGATCACAACACGGTATTATTAGTCAGGGAATATGCCGCCGGCTTACACCGCTATGAACTAGGCCTACCGAAAGGTAAAATTGATGCCGGCGAAAACGCTATCCTCGCGGCCAATCGGGAACTTAAAGAAGAAGTGGGCTACGGCGCCAGAAAACTTCATCACCTGCACACCGTATCGCTGGCGCCGGCCTATTTGGAACACACCATAGACATTATTCTAGCTGAAGACCTTTACCCGGAAAAACATGCCGGTGACGAACCGGAAGAACTGGAAGTGGTGCCTTGGAATATAAACCGGATAGACAGCCTGCTGGCTAGCGGCGAATGTAGCGAAGCCCGTTCGATTGCCGCGCTATACATGACACTTGATTACTTACGCAACCCAAAACCGTAGAATTAGTTAGAATGCCAAGTATTGAAAATCGACCCGGAATATTAAGGCATCAGCGAGCAAGGCAGACTCCACAGCAGCTTTGCGCTTGGTTCACCGATAAAATCGACCTCAAGCCGGGTTAACGAGGCTTTTTTGATCACAAAGTGATCATGCCCGGTCTGCAGCAAAGCCCCAATCACTGCGGAAAAATCAGGTTCGTGCCCCACTAACCAGACATCCTCAATATCCTGTTCGGCCAATTGCGCCAATTCAACAATAATCTCCGCTTGATTGGCATACATTCCCAACCACTCGACTATTTTCGGTTCTGGACAAGCGATGAGTTGAGTCTGCAAAATTTTCGCGGTCTGCAACGCCCGCAGCAACGGGCTACAATAAATCGCCTCAGGCAGTAAACCATTATCCCGGCAAAATGCCGCGACCCGCTTTACCTGTTTTTCACCTTTATCGACTAATGCTCGCTCTGCGTCTGGGATGGCAAGGCGTCTATCTTCGGCGGTGGCATGTCTTAAGAAGGTGATAAACATAAAATATAAATTAAGCGGTTTAAATGCTTTTGAGTCTAATCGTATTTAGCCAAAATTGCCAGTCCATCCTTACTTCAAGGTCAAACTTAAAACCCCGGTCATCACCAAGGCCGCACCGCCAATTTGCAGCACGGTTAAATGCTCATCCAAAATCACCGTAGCCATAAACAAAGTCGCTACCGGCCCGATAGAACCGACTAATGAGGTATGAGATGAACCGATTAGGCGAATCGCGGCAGACAGCATAAACACCGGCAACACGGTTGAAAATATCGCCATCAGCAAACTTAATTGATAAACCCGCATGGATGTATGCAAAAGTTGCAGCGGATGGGTTAAGACAAATTGCAGCAAGGTGGCCACGCAGGCTACCAGCATCGCGTAGGCGGTAAAGCGCGATACGCCGATTCTGGCAATCGCCTGACCGGCGCCAATCAGATAAAAAGAGTAAGTTAAGGTGCTGCCGAACACAAATCCGGCCCCTAACCATAAATTTGCCGACTGTATACCCAGCTGATCGTAAAATACTGCCGCGATACCGCTGTAACTCAGCAGCAAAGCAATGATTTCTTTCCGACCGAACGGTTTACCTAAAAATAAGGCCGACAGCAATACCACAAAGGTTGGATATAAAAACAAAATCAGCCGCTCCAATCCGGCGGAAATATATTGCAAGCCGATAAAGTCGAACAAACTGGACAAATAATAGCCGGAGACCCCTAACAGCAACAGCAGCAAATAATCCTTGCCCCGCAGCGGCGACAGGTTTTTTTGCCAGGCATGTCGGATGGCCACCAGCAAAAAAAACGGTGCCGAAAATAACATGCGCAACGCCAACAGCGTGACGGCGTCGACCGGTTCTACATAGGCCAGTTTGACTAAAATCGCCTTCGCGGAAAAGCCGACAGCCGCCAGCACGGCCATGCCGTAACCGATTATGCACTGCCGCTTGGATAAGTGGGTGATGATATTTTTCGCCATAAGGCCTCCTGGGATGTGGGCGGGCCTTAGACCTGTTGTGATGCAAACGCGGTAAAACCCGCGGTTGCTTCAGCTTTTTAGAAAAACAAAAACACCGCAGCGATAGGCAAAACCCACCACCATAGGCGTTTATTTAAATTGAGATGCTGAATGTTCATATGCAAAACTATATAACCGCGTTGCGTCACTGTCAATATTTGTAACGCTTCAGCGTAACTATTGAGCGCTGAAAAATCAAGGGCGGTGGGCGTGAAGCGCTCCCAGGATGGCGCCTCCTGCGTCGGCACATCCTATACAGTCTGTTTATTTACGCGGAGTATTAATCGTTGCATAAGTTCTTGCACTCAAATCCGCTGATAATGGCAGGGATGGATTTTGGCGTCCGGACTGTCCGGCAGAGGTTTCTACAGCATGGATGCTGTAGAAAGCCTACAGGGATGTATTTACGGCGTCCTCTGACGGACAGTCCGGATGTCAAAATCAGAATGGATAGTAGGCCTTTCATGCAAGAATTTATGCAACGATTAATAGTTACCAATATTTTAGCTAAATCGTGGTTAGACAAAACAATCTGTGCCCGGCATTGGTACAATACCCTATCCATTTTCCTGATTAGCAAAATTCTTCAGCTCCCGCCGCGTGGGCACGAACTGCGTACCCACCCTACATAGGCTGAAACATCTTGCTAATCAGATCATTTTTTAATCCACTTATTCTAGGGAGTCATTCATGATCCGCTTTCCAGCCGAATGGGAACCGCAATCCGCCGTTGTTATTGCTTGGCCACATCATCACGGCGATTTCGACAATCTGTCTGCCGTTGAAGATTCCTACCATTTCATCGCAATGGCTATCAGCCGCTTTCAGCCGCTGCTGATCATTTGCAAAAACGGGGAACATCAGGAGCATATTCAAAACCAGTTGCAGCATAATGAACAAATTCATTATCTGCAAGCTGATTATAATGACATCTGGGTACGTGATACGGTATTTCTGAGCCTAGAATGGCAGCATCCAAAAGCTAAATTGCAATTGCTTAATTTCCGCTTTAACGGCTGGGGCGATAAATACCCTCATGAGGCAGACAATGCCTTAAATCTGGCGTTGTTCGCCCATCCCTTATTTAAGGGCCTGCCTAACGCCAGCGTCGATCTGGTGCTGGAAGGCGGCAGCGTGGAATCCGACGGGCAAGGTACGCTGCTGGCCACGAAAAACTGTCTGTTTAATCCTAACCGCAATCCACACTTATCGCAGGAGGCCATTGCCAGTCAATTACAAAATTATTTAGGCATAAAACGTATTCTTTGGGTGGAACAGGATCATCTGGACGGTGACGATACCGATGCCCACATTGACACCCTGGCCCGTTTTGCCGATGCCGAAACGATTGCTTATACCAGTTGCGACGATGTCCTAGATCCGCATTATCAAAGCCTGAAAAACATGGAAGCCCAGTTGCAGGCCTTTACCCGCGAAAATGGCGAACCCTATCGTTTGGTTGCCCTGCCCTTGCCAAAACCTATTTTTGACGAACATGGCCAACGCCTGCCAGCCAACTATGCCAATTTTCTATTTATCAACAGTGCAGTACTGGTACCGGTATATGACGATGCCAACGATGCCGTGGCGCTGGACCGTTTAGCAAACTGCTTCCCTGATCGGGAAATTATCGCCACGCCTTGCCGCCCGCTGGTTCATCAGTATGGCAGCCTGCATTGCGCCAGCATGCAAATCCCGGCGTTTGTCACATTAAATTTCTAATGTTGGGTGTGCAATGAAAAAAATCATTAAGGTTTGCGCCGTACAGCAGAGCTGCAACAGCGGCAGGGAAAACAATCTGGCCCGCTCCATCCAGCAAATTGAGCAAGCGGCTAAACAAAATGCAGATCTGGTGGTGCTGCCGGAACTGCATCTGGATCATTATTTTTGCCAAAGCGAAGAGACTCACTGCTTTGACTTGGCGCAAGCCATACCCGGCCCAAGTTGTGAAACTTTGAGTGCGGTCGCCAAAGCCAATCAAGTCGTACTCGTTTCGACGATTTTTGAAAAAAGAGCACCAGGGCTATATCACAACACCGCGGTGGTGTTTGACAAAGACGGTCGCATAGCCGGTACTTTTCGGAAAATGCATATTCCAGACGACCCCGGTTTTTATGAAAAATTCTATTTTACCCCCGGCGACTTGGGCTTTACCCCAATTAACACCTCTATCGGTAAACTTGGAGTTTTGATTTGCTGGGATCAATGGTATCCGGAAGCGGCCCGGTTAATGGCCTTAGCCGGTGCCGAGCTATTGATTTACCCCACCGCCATTGGTTGGAATCCCGATGACGATGCCGCTGAAAAACAACGCCAATTGGATGCCTGGATTACTATACAGCGCGCTCATGCGGTTGCCAACGGCATCCCGGTGATTTCTTGTAATCGTATTGGCTTTGAAGCCGCGCCCGATCAGGCAGCAGGCATTGATTTTTGGGGCAATAGCTTTATCGCCGGGCCACAAGGCGAAATCCTGACCAGTGCCGATCATCAGGAAGACCGCTTGCTGCTGGCAACACTGGATAGTAACCGTAGTGAGCAAGTTCGGCGCATTTGGCCTTTCCTGCGGGATAGGCGGATTGATGGTTATGGGGATTTAGTGCGGCGGTATATTGATTAATAGAAAGACTAATAGGATGTGCCGACGTTAGGAGGCGCATCAATCGCGAAAGATGCGCTTCACGCTGTTCAGTACCTACCTTTTGATGTAGCCATTCCACGGTGAATAGTTACATTAATTGCAAGCCTTAGCGCGTGGGCATTACCATGCCCACCCTTCACGTACACTTAGATCAATACCAGATTGTCGCGATGTATCAATTCATCTTCGTCGGCATAACCCAATATGGCTTCAAATTCGCCGCTTGATTTACCGGCGATTTTTTCCGCATCCTCTGCGCCGTAATTAATCAAACCACGGGCAATTTCATTACCTTTTAAATCCAGGCAAGAAACCAAGTCTCCGCGTTTAAATGCGCCTTGTACTGATTTAACCCCCACTGCCAGCAAGCTTTTTCCGGCACTTTGCAGTATTTTAACCGCGCCATCATCCAGGGTTACACTACCTTTGAGTTGCAGCTGACCGGCTAGCCATTGTTTTCTGGCTACCAATGGGGCTATATTCGGAATCAAATACGTTCCTAATTCCTGGCCTTGAAACACTGCCGGAATGACGTTTTCTATCTTGCCGGAAACGATAACGGTTGCCGCACCGGATCGAGCCGCCAGACGCGCGGCGCGGATTTTGGTAAACATGCCGCCACGACCAAGGCCGCTGATGCTGCCACCCGCCACTTCATCCAGCAAGGATTCATTGACACTGATGCTGGAAATCAATTTGGCATCGGGGTTTAAGCTGGGATTAGCATCGAACAAACCGGTTTGGTCGGTGAGAATAATCAGTAAATCGGCTTCCACCAAATTGGCAACCAAGGCTCCCAGGGTATCGTTATCACCAAATCGAATCTCTTCAGTAGCAACAGCGTCATTCTCGTTGATCACCGGCACCACGCCAAAATCCAGCAAGGTCAATAAGGTGCTGCGGGCATTCAGATAACGCTGACGATCTGAAAGGTCGTCATGAGTCAGTAACACTTGAGCGGCCAGTAAGCCATGCAGTTGAAATTCATCCTCAAAACGTCTAACTAAGCCCATCTGTCCAACCGAAGCGGCCGCTTGCAGTTCGTGCAGAGTTTTAGGACGAGTTTTCAGTTTTAGACGCGCCATGCCTTCCGCCACAGAACCGGAAGAAACCAACACCACATCCACACCCTGCTGCCTAAGAGCTGCCATTTGCGACACCCAGCCGGCTATCGCCGGGGCATTGAGGCCACGACCACCATCAGTCAATAACGAGCTGCCGATTTTGACAACCACCCGCTTGGCAAGCGAAAACTCAGAACGGCTCACGGGTCTCCTCCAGACACTCACTGGATTGCGCAGCCAATTTTTGTGCTTCGAGAAAATCCATGATGTCGAACATTAACGCTTGGGTACCTTGATTTTTCAGCGCGGAAATTCTATAAACCGGCCCGGTCCATGCCAGCTCATCAACAATGGCCTGACAGTGCGCATCCACTTCATCATCGGCTAAGTTATCAATCTTATTTAATACCAACCAACGTGGCTTATCCGCTAATTCGTCGCTCCATTTTTCCAGCTCATGGATGATTTTTCGGGCGGCAGAAACCGGCGACTCATCGCTTTCCCAAGGTGCAATATCAACGATATGCAGCAGCAAACCGGTTCGCGATAAGTGCTTAAGAAACTGCAAGCCTAAACCGGCTCCTTCCGCAGCGCCTTCTATCACCCCTGGAATATCGGCGATTACAAAGCTACGTAAACTGTCGACACTCACCACCCCCAAATTAGGATGCAGCGTCGTAAAAGGATAATCAGCTACTTTAGGTCTGGCCGAGGATACCACGCGAATCAAACTGGACTTACCGGCATTCGGCATCCCCAGCAGCCCAACATCAGCAATCACCATCAATTCCAGCCGCAACATGCGGTGTTCTCCCGGCGAACCCTTACTGAATTGCTGTGGGGCACGATTGATACTACTTTTGAACCGGGTATTGCCTAGGCCATGAAACCCGCCTTTAGCCACTAACAGTTGCTGGCCCGGCAGAATTAAATCACCGATTTTTTCGCCGGTATCCGCTTCAAAAACAATGGTGCCTGGGGGTACCGGCACAAAACAATCATCGCCTTTTTTACCGGTACAATCCTGACTACCGCCATTTTCGCCGCGCTGGGCACGATGCACAGATTGATAGCGAAAATCGACCAAGGTGTTGACGTTTTCAGTAGCCACCAGATAAACACTGCCGCCATCACCGCCATCGCCGCCGTTGGGGCCGCCCAAAGGGATATATTTTTCACGGCGAAATGAGGCTTTGCCATTACCGCCGTCTCCTGCTTCTACACGGATTACCGCTTCGTCAACAAATCTCATAACCTACCGCGAAAACACTAAAACAAAAAAGCCCCGCTGAAGAACGAGGCTTTTCATACCGAATGCGCCAAAACGCAGCCAGGAAAATTACGCAACCGCAATACTAACGAATCTACGGTTATTTGGGCCTTTTATTTCAAAAACCACTTTACCATCGCTAGTGGCGAACAGAGTATGATCTTTACCGATACCTACATTGTCGCCTGGATGAAACTGAGTACCACGCTGACGAACCAGAATGTTGCCGGCTTTGACTACTTGACCACCGAAACGTTTAACACCAAGTCGCTGAGCATGAGAGTCGCGACCGTTACGAGTACTACCGCCTGCCTTCTTATGAGCCATTTTCCAACCTCGTTAAATTATGCAGAAATAGCAGTAATCTGCACTTCTGTGTAGTATTGACGATGCCCCTGCTTTTTCATGTGGTGCTTACGTCTTCTAAATTTGATGATTCTGACTTTTTTGTGCCGGCCTTGAGAAACTACCGTTGCCGTGACTTTGCCGCCTTCTATATAAGGTTGGCCCACGGTGACGGCTTCGCCGGATTGGATCAGCAGAACCTTGTCGAACTCTACGCTGTCGCCTGCGCCCAACTCAAGTTTTTCTATTTTTAAGGTAGTACCCTCTGCGACCCGATACTGTTTACCACCTGTTTGAATTACCGCATACATCAGCGTAAGCTCCATCAAGCATAATCTGTTAATAGTGAACAGCGGATTATATTTTCAAATCAAGCTGCAGTCAACTATATTTACAACTATTCAACGTAAATAGACAGATTGTTAGGATGTGTCGACGCGAGGTAAGCGCATCAATCGCGGAAGATGCGCTTCACGCTGTTCAGCACATTCTATAACACTACGACCTATTCCCGCCCCCGCTGCCGATTTTTCCACTGGCGATGCTTATTCATAATCGCCACCACCTCATGTGGGTCATCAGTCACCCTAATCAAGCTCATTTCTTCCAGCGAAATTGTGCCATATTCAACTAACTTGGTTTTTAGCCAGTCTATCAATCCACCCCAGAAATCAGTGCCGTAAAGCACCAAAGGGATGGGATAAACCTTATGGGTTTGCATCAGCGTCAAGGCTTCAAAAAATTCATCCAGGGTACCAAACCCTCCCGGCATACAGACATAACCCATTGAATAACGAACAAACATTACTTTCCTAACAAAAAAGTAACGAAAATTCAACGATAAATTTTGATACGGATTGGGCTTTTGCTCCATCGGCAACTCAATATTCAAACCGACTGAAATCTGATTTTGGTTGTGAGCACCACGGTTGGCAGCCTCCATTACTCCAGGACCGCCACCGCTGATAATGGCAAAATCGTTTTTACTGAGCAGCTCTGCCAACTCTACCGTTTTTAAATAATACGGATGCTCAGGCTCAAGGCGCGCAGACCCAAAAAAAGAAATAGCATCCCGCAAATGAGAAAGCTCATCAAAACCTTCGGTAAATTCACTGATAATCCGAAAAATCCGCCAAGATTGATTGCCTTTTAAATCATCAATAATACTGCTGCTGCCTGTTCCACGCCGATTTTTCATATGAGACACCGCCTATCCTCCACTATCACTATGCTCCAACACATAAAGACTGATTTTGGCAAGATCATTGCGAATCATCTTGAAAATTGTAAATAAGCCGACCGGCCTGCAAGGTATGCATCACCCGCCCCGACAACGTTTGCCCCCAATAAGGCGTGTTACGACCAACGCTTAACCAGTTTTGGGCATTAACTTGCCAATTGGCCGACGGATCAAAAATACAAATGTCAGCCGGAAACCCCACTGTCAAAGCACCCGCATCCAATCCCAAAATCTCCGCCGGTCTTTGCGTCAGTGCAGCAATCGCTTTTGATAAACTAAGACCGTGCTGCCGGGTTAAATCCAACATTAAAGGCAACAAGGTTTCCAAAGCGGCTACACCCGACTCGGTTTCAGGGAAAGCACCAAGCTTGGCATCGAGATCATGCGGCTGATGATCGGAGCACACCGCATCCAAAATACCACCGGCAAGCCCATCCAGCAAAAATTTACGATCAATTTCGCTACGTAAGGGCGGGATGACGTGATAAGCGCTATCAAAAGGAATCATATCGTTTTCGGTCAAATGCAACTGATGAATAGCCACATCCGCGGTAATATTCAAACCGTATTTTTTTGCCTGCTGTATCTTGATTACCGATTGCCGACAACTGACCTGACTAATATGTACCCGACATCCGGTCAACTCCGCCAACTCCAGACATTGCGCCAGGGCAATGGATTCTGCTGCCTCAGGAATACCGGGCAAGCCATAACGACTGGCAACCTCTCCTTCGTGAGCACAGCCATTGCCGCTCAAGGACGGCTCATTGGCGCGATACATCAGCAATAGATTATGACTGCCGGCATACTCCATCGCTCGCCGTAAAATCAGCAGATTCACCAGCGGCGCACTAGCATTGCTGACTGCAATACAGCCCGACTGCTTTAAGGCAAACATCGCACTGAGCTCAGTACCCGCCAAACGCTGTGTTAAGGCGCCGATACTGTATACCTGCGGATAGCCGGCTTTTTCCGCCTTATCCTTGATAAACTCCACGACAGCCGGGGTGTCTATGGTCGGCCGGGTATCCGGCGGCAAACACAGACTGGTTACCCCCGCTTTAGCAGCAGCCCTGGTTTCAGTAGCGATACTGCCTTTATGCCCCTGCCCAGGCTCACGTAAGCGCACACTCAAGTCAATAAAACCAGGGCAAACGACTTTATCAACAGCATCTATCACGGTATCTGCCGAAAAGCCGGCGGGCTCAGTCAAAATAGCCTTAATTTTGCCATCTTCAATACATAAAGAACCTACAGCATCAAGATGGTTGGCCGGATCAACAATTCGACCGTTTTGAATCAAAATCCTGCTCATGCGACCACCCCATGCCCGGACATCGCCATCGACATGATCGCCATGCGCACAGCCACACCATTGCTGACCTGCTGTAATATCACCGAGCGCGGCCCATCAGCAACTGCGGAATCAATTTCCACCCCACGATTGATAGGCCCAGGATGCATGACAATCACATCGGATTTCGCGTATTTAAGCTTAGCCTCAGTCAGGCCAAAACAGCGAAAATATTCGCTTTCACTCGGCAGGAATGCAGAATTCATCCGCTCTTTTTGCAATCGCAACATAATCACCACATCAACATCCGCCAAACCTTCAGCCATATCATGCAAATCAATAACACCCATATTTTTCACTTGCACCGGCAACAAGGTTTTCGGCGCAATGACCCGCACCTCAGCTACACCTAGCGTATTCAGCGCCAAAATCTGTGAGCGCGCCACCCGTGAATGCAAAATATCACCCACAATCGCGACTTTAAGCCCGGAAAACTGTTTTTTAAGCTGGCGGATGGTAAACATATCCAGCATCGCCTGAGTAGGATGCGCATGTTGTCCATCGCCCGCGTTGATGACACTGATATGCGCCGC
>Ga0364873_10014_pt1 | contig 112301 bp, 76 predicted proteins | sample ExccelAu500001D3_2_FD_206928 | JGI IMG/M metagenome (GOLD analysis project Ga0364873, IMG submission 206928) | Enriched cells from Trout Bog Lake Hypolimnion, Wisconsin, USA - BchlTB.Aug07.5000.01.D3 | ecosystem: Environmental > Aquatic > Freshwater > Lake > Hypolimnion/Profundal zone | place... | reverse complement strand
GGGAAGAATAAACTTAACCATATAAAACAATTTCCTATTTCTCCTTTTTTAGTCTTCTTTACCACCATCCAAGATTTTATCTGATAAAAGTATCTGCATCAGATTCCTGCTGAAACTATTCGAGGAAGAATAAGCTGTCGGAGAAGGATTCCAATTACGGAAGGAATAAACTTAACTGTAGAAAACAAGTTCCAGATATTTTTGAACCTCTTGAATCTTATCGAAATGCCTTCTGACTTAAAACGCACCTAATTAAGTTGTAGAAACTGCGTTCTGAAAAAAAACTCACCTTTTACATCTTATCGAGGTGCGTTTTTTTTCACAACTCACCTTTTACATCTTATCGAGGCGCGTTATTTTTCACAACTCTCCTTTTACATCTTATCGAACTGCGTTTTAAGTCCGAGGGCAGTAATTTAATCTTATTGTATTGCGTTTTAAGTCAGATAGCATTCTGGGTGTGTTTTTTCGATGGAAAAGGGAACAAAAAACAGCCAATTGAAAATATTTTCGCCGATGTTGGTATTCTTTACCAACATCCAAGATATTGTGTCAGTTTCCAATTATTATTCAATGTCGTTCAGTTAAGGAAGGCTTCGCTCAAAACGAAACCTTCCTTAACTTAACGATTGAATCAAGGGTCGAAAGTTTTTAATACTAAATGACATGATAATTGATATTTTAGCAAGTCCTGAAAGAACGGTGTATTAAATCAATGGGCAAAACCCATTGAAAACAAACAAATAATCTTGTATTTGTAAATGAGATGTTCCCATTTCTACCGTACACCGTTCTTGCAGGACTTTTCGAACTTCCATTTGAACCCATTTTATTTTCAATCCTTGATTGGCAGTAGTAACTCTTAGTTTCTTAACTTCAAATAGGAAAAATGGGAATAAAATAAAATCCATTAATGACTTACATATTTATTGTAAAACTCACCATTTACTCTTATTTTGCCTGCTCCTGACTACAAAATATGATCATAAATTCTTCCATTCAACATCTAAACCATCATTCGCAACATCAAAACCATTCGAATAGCTAAGTCTTACTACTTTTACAAAAGACTTTGAGTTTACAAGAAAATTTCAATAATAAAGTTGTTTGTAGCATTAGAAGTAGTAAGGATGAAGAAATATATATTAACGAGTTTATTGGGTTGTTTGCTATATATGTGTTCTGTAAATGCAGAAAACAATATTGCAAGTATCACTTATTTAGTTCAATCAATTGATTCGGATACTATTACCCTCCTCACCCTTTTGAAGGATGAACCGAAGATGCAAGAGATGGTCTATAAAAAAACAAAAGATACTACACTAAAAATATATTATTCTAAGCCTAATACTGCAAAATCAGGTAAAAAATATCCTGCCATCATCTGGATTCACGGAGGAGGTTGGACAAGTGGAACAGCCAATTCATTTTTCCCTCACGCCAAATATTTTGCTACAAGAAATGCAGTAGGCATTAGCATTGAATACAGACTGATAAAATATAATGGAACAGGACTTGCCGAGTGTTTGGAGGATTGCAAATCAGCAATTCGTTTTATTCGTGCACATGCCAAAGAATTAAATATTGACCCTGATAAAATTATTGTGTTGGGAGATTCTGCTGGAGGACATTTAGCAGCCTGTCTTGGTACGATTGATGGATGGGATGACCCTGCCGATGACTTGAGAGTAAGTGCAAAGCCCAATGCAATGGTATTGTATAATCCTTGTGTTGACATGACGGTTTATCCCTTGATGAAGAATGCTATTGCCAATAAGGTTCAGAATATTAAGGCTCTTGATTCGGCTTCAATAAAACCTGAACAATGGGATTTGGCTCGTACTTTTTCCCCAATTAATTATGTAAAAAGTGGTGAGCCTCATTGCTTAATATTGCATGGACTTAGCGATAAAGTAATTCCTTGCGAGCAATCCATTCGTTTTAATGATGCCATGAAAAAGGCTGGAAATGATTGTAATTTATTATTATTGCCCGATACAAGACATGCTTTTGTGGTGCCAAAATATACAGCAACAGAGAAACAAGTGGTAAATGCAATTATTGAAGGGGACAAATATCTAACTAGTCTTGGTTACTTGAAAGGAGAACCGTCGTTGAGGGTTTCTGAAGTGCCGAGTTGGATTCCGAAAAAATAGAAATAATAAAAATTGAATTATAAAATATTAACTTAATAATTAAGACGAACATGAAATCAAATAGAATCGCTTTTAGAAAATATCTAATTGTAGTAGCATTTCTTTGCGGAATAAACAGTATTAATGCCCAATCCTTTTCGGATTCCATCATTAATTATGGGATGGATGTCAAGTTTCCTGCTGCGAAATATGGATGGCTTTGGTCGCAGGCAATATTATTAAATGCCATCTATCAAAAATATGAGGGTTGTAGTAATAATGCTGAAAAGGAAAAGTATTTTAAATATATCAAAACGGCAATGGATGTAAATTATTCCAAAGCAAACGGGTATTCGCCTAATGATGTTGTTTCTGGATTAGGCATGGCTTTTTTGGCAAGAATAACAAAAGACGAAAAATATAATCAGAAGGCTTTTGTTATTTACAACCAATATCAGCACATCCTTAAAACAAAAAATGGGGGAGTTTCTCATCGTCCAAACATTGCACAGTTATGGGATGATACTATTTATATGTTGGCTATGTACTTGTTTGAGATGTATAAACTAACGGGTGACAAGAAATATTTAGATGAATTCATGCAACAATACAATATACATAAGTCTATTTTACAAGATAAAACAACTGGATTTTGGGTACATGGATGGAATAGTAGTGACAAGGAATTTGACGATTCATGTTGCATGATTGGATGGGATATGAATACAGAAAGGAAGAATCAAGAGTTTTGGGGTAGAGGCAATGGCTGGATTATGATGACTCTAGTTGATGCCCTGAACGTGATTCCAAAATCTTCACCTTATTGGAAAACCTTAAAGGCTGACCTGATAAAAATGACTGCTAACCTTCCTGCACTTCAAGATAAGGAAACAGGTCATTGGCGTCAACTTCCCATTCATAACAATGACTCATTAAATTTTTTGGAAAGTAGTTGTACAGCTATGTTTGGTTATACAATACTCGAAGGAATTAAAATGGACATTCTCGATGCTAAAACCTATTTGCCAGTTGTAAAGAAAGCCTATACGGGTTTGAAAGAACATAGTATTAAGACAGAAAATAGCCAATACCTTGTGCCTACGAGAATTTGTATTGGCACTTGCATTGGGGATAAAGACTACTATTATAACAGAAAGGTAGTGGAAGGTAATGACTTTGGCATCGGGCTTTTCAGCATGTTTGCACAGAAGTATGAAAAGCAAGTTTTGAAAAGGTCACAATCAATGAATAATAAGGGCATTGGACTATAAAATGCGAGATTAGGGATTATTTATTCTAATACAATAGTTCATTGATAGCATCACAAAAAAGGATAATGTAAAACTTGATTTTGGTTCAATTTCAATTAACTAGTCTGCAACTGAATATTTTTATTGGATTTTGAAAACTGCTGCTATTTCGCAAAATGCGAAATAAGTACATTATACTAGGTGCATAAAAGTTTTTCGCTTAGCCCCTCTCTTTTGGAGAGGGGTTGGGGTGAGGTCAAAACTACAGAAGCGAAAAACTTTTATGCACTCATTACACTTTAAAAAGTAATTAATTCTTCATGAATAAACTCTTCATCGTAGCGGTTCTTTTCATAGCTTCTAGTAGTCTAGCCCAAATCCCCACATCTATAGTACAGTGGTTGTCTGCCAATAATGGTAAATTATCCGCTCGTATCAATCAGTATGATAAAGACCAATATAATCTGCTGATTAATCAAAATAAATTTGAATTGACTAAAGGAAAACAGCAGGAACAGTTTCAGCAATCTTCTTGGGAGGTGATTACTAAGGCTACTTTGGTGGCAGATAAAAAAGATGCTGTTGATTATACTGTTACCTTTCATTGCATCAGTGGAAATGTGGATGGGGCAAGTGTTTCGGTGGATATTGATTGGAATAATTGGAGTGAGAGAAACTATGTATTGCTACCTGCCGCTGCATATAACGGTAATAGATACGATTGGAGACGTTTGCGATATTCACCAAAGCTATATGAGGTTCAGGATATTGGTATTGACAAACCAATTATCCTCACTGATATTCCCAAACTGAATGGTAATGGGGCAGTATCCCGCATTCAGGAACGTAGCGGTGATATGGCGACACCCTCTATTGGATTTTCTTCCGATACTACCCAAAAAGGGATGTGGTTATTGACCCGTCAGGGAAATAGTTTCGGTGACTATGGGATGGATGTAGCAGAAACAAGGGATAGGAAGAGGGCTACATTTTCCATCACTTCCCCGATTGTCCGGGAACAGTTTGTATATAAGGTTTGTGATGCCCACTATCCAAGTTGGGATAAGCCGACTAACTTTAAGTCAGGCGATTCTGTAACAATCACCTTTCGTTTATACGCCTTTGATGCCCCAAGCACACAAACTATTTTTGATAAATACGCAACTATCAGAAAAGATTTTGCAGGCGACAATTCATTGGCTAATGCACTTCCCTATTCTGAATGTATGCAAACCTTAGAACAAAAGTTCGATGCCAAAAACTTTGTTCCTCAATTTGGTTATTATGCCATTGGCTTTAGGGAAAACTTTCTACAGGATTGGCAAATTGGTTGGACAGGCGGTATGATTTCCACATATCCTTTATTGTTTTCTGGCAATGAACAGACTAGGCAGAATGTGATTAAAAACTTTGATTGGTTATATCCAAATGGTATTTCCCCTTCAGGATTTTATTGGGATGCAGGAAGGAATGGAAATGAATGGTTAGGTGGCGATATCCGTAAACCGCATACTAAAAATTGGCATTTGGTTCGCAAGAGTGGGGATGCTGTGTGGTATATTACTAAACAATTTATGCTGATGGATAAGATGGGCATTACTGTGAAGCCATCTTGGAAAGAAGGTAACCAAAAAGTACTAGATGCCTTTGTGAAACTATGGAAATCCTATCATCAATTGGGGCAGTTTGTGAATAGTCAAACAGGCGAAATAATGGTAGGTGGATCGAGTGGAGGAGGTATTGTTCCTGCAGGATTGGCTTTGGCATCCGCTTATTATCATAACCCTAATTATTTAGTAGTTGCCAAAGAAATTGCTGATTATTACTATCAAAATTTTACTCAAAAAGGAATCAGTTGCGGTGGGCCAGGAGATGCGGTGCAGAACTTTGATTCCGAATCAACACTAGGCTTGTTAGAGAGTTATATTACCTTATATGAATTGACTAACGATAAGAAATGGCTAACAGATGCTGAGGATGAAGCCAAGCAAATGGCAACGTGGGTAGTCTCCTACAACTATTATTACAATGATACGAGTGCTTATGGTCGGGCTAATATTCATACTACCGGCTCGGTTTATGCCAATACGCAAAACAAACATACTGCACCCGGCTTGTGTACAGCGTCGGGTGTTGGGTTATTAAAATTGTATCGCTATACTGGCAATCGTTTTTATTTGGAATTATTACAGGACATTGCCCATAATATCACTCAGTATCTCGGTCATCCAAAGAAGCCTCTCGGAACTTTACCTTCGGACTATGTGAGCGAAAGGGTGAATATGGGCGACTGGGAAGGACCAGAAAATATTGGGTATGTATTACCCCTCTCTACTTGGGCTGAAACCTCCTTAATGCTAACGACAATTGAAATTCCCGGACTCTACATTGAAACAGACAAGGGAATTGTCACTGCCTTCGATAATGTGATTACAAAAGTGGTGAAGGATACTAAAAAGGAACTGACTATTTCCATTACAAACCCTACCCCTACCGATGCAACCATCAAAATATTGTCGGAGAAATCAATAGAACAAAAAAAGATAATGGGCGAGAATGCCTTGTACGGTTGTCAGACAATTACTGTAAAGGCAGGAGAAACGAAGCTGTTTATCTTGAAAAAATAAGATTGCATCAAAATGAAGAAAGGCACAAAAGAAATCACCTAAACACCACAACAAATTGTGTACCTAGTGAAATCCCTTGTGCCTCTTTATAGAATTATGAAATAAGTGTAAAACTTATTATTTTCTACTTAGCAGCAGCGAAACGTTCAGCAACTTTTGTCCAGTTGATTACATTCCAAATAGCTCCCAAATATTCAGGACGACGATTTTGATACTTTAAATAATAAGCATGTTCCCAAACGTCAACACCCAAGATTGGTGTACCCTTAACTTCAGCAACGTCCATCAAAGGATTGTCCTGATTAGGAGTAGAACTAACTTCTAATTTACCATCCTTTACAATCAACCAAGCCCAACCGCTTCCAAAACGGGTAGCTCCTGCTGTTGCAAACTTCTCTTTGAAAGCAGCAAAGCTTCCAAAGGCACTATTAATAGCTTCAGCCAAAGCACCTGTTGGTTCACCACCTGCATTTGGAGCAAGACTTTCCCAGAAGAAAGTGTGATTCCAATGACCACCACCGTTATTACGAACAGCAGGAGAGATTGTGCCTGCAACAGCAACTAACTCTTCCAAAGTTTTTCCTTCATTAGGAGTGCCTGCAATTGCTTTGTTTAAATTATCTACATAAGCTTGATGGTGTTTACCATGATGAATTTGCATGGTAGTAACATCGATAAACGGTTCCAAAGCTTCGTGAGCATAAGGAAGTGCCGGTAGTGTAAATGACATGATTGTATTGTTTAAATTTAAAAAAATATATTAATGGTCACAAATGTAGGCGGTAAGACACTATGAGTTATGAATTTTAGATTATGAGTTTTGGAAAATTAGTACGCAATCTATGCTTCACTACCTCCTCACCCTAAAGAATTCTTTCATTAACTTAGAGCATTCATCTGCTAATACACCTCTAATAATTTCTGTCTTAGGATGAAAGGGATTGACAGTAGTAAAATGTTGGTATCCATTCTTTTCGTCACTAGCACCATAAACTATCTTCCCTACTTTGCCCCAATACAAGGCTCCACAACACATCAAGCAAGGTTCCACTGTTACATATAGCGTTGCTTCGGGCAAATATTTACTTCCCATTGCCTGATAAGCAGTGGTCAATGCCAATATCTCGGCATGTGCTGTACTATCGTTGAGCAGTTCAACCTGATTATGTGCCTTTGCAATTATCTTATTATTCATTACTATTACTGCACCAATCGGAATCTCTTCCTTGTCAAATGCCTCTGCTGCCTCCCTCAATGCCTGCCGCATATAATATTCATGATTTTGAGGAAGTGAATCAATATATAAACTCATAATTTTTCTTATTTAATACTTACAATCTATCACGTTCAACTAAATCCCTGTAGAACTTTGCTAAAATAAAATGCTCAATTTATTTTGCATTACAATCTGTTTCAAGACTTAAAACCTATAACATAATACGTACAACTAACTCCCTATGGTTTAAATTCAAGTACTATATTGAATAATGGTATCTTACTTAAATTACGAACCACATGTTCGATAGGTCCAGCAAATTTTACTGTGTTTGGTTCTTGAATACCTTCTCCTTCCTTACCATTTGGATAAAACCTTGGATCAGTTAGATGCACTTTATTGAGCCTAACAACAACTCTTTCAAGATGACTGTGAAATGGTCTATCCTCTCCAGGATTCAAACGTTCCTGAAACACTTTGAAGTCCTCATTCTCAAACAAGGACTTGTTTTTAAGTGGTTCATACCAAACTTTGGGCTGAATAGGTTTGGGATGATTTCTTTTGATTGCTATTTCAAAGTATTCACCTTTGGGTATATGATAAGATTCATTAGCATGAAATACTGCAATGTCTCCACGCTGTAATTTTAATCTCCCTTTTGAACTTTTTATTTTTACATCTGATAATGCTACAATAACCCTATCCGAAATAGTAGAATCATTACCATTGGCATTCAGGGTTTTATTTTTTACTACAATAACATAATTATTTTCCAATCCAGAACTATCTTTAAGTAAGGCTGCTTCATTATTATCAAATCCTGAATAAAAAGGAATACTAGTGCTTGAAAAAGCACAAAATGAAACGATAAATGATAAAATCAATGAAATGATTCTATAATTTTTATTGTATATCATGATATAAATGCTTTAGATGAAATTATCTCTTGTTATTGATATGAGCAAAAAGGTATGCCATACATCATATACTCAAATGATTGGGTTCTTCATTGAAAATCTATTCATTTAGTCCCTTTCCATTAAAAATCTGTGTCATACATTTTTCTATCCTCGACTCACGGGTTTTTGATTGTTTGGGTTGTGAAAAAAACATATTATAGGCTCTTTGTCTTCCAGGTGTTAATGCAAAGAAAGCAGTTTTAAAATTAGGATTTTCATCAAACTGTTGTTGAAGTTCATCAGGAAAGACTAGTTCTGCTTTCTCTTTAAACGCTATCTTCAAACCAGACTTTTCCACTTCAATAGCTTCGTGGATATAGGCCTTCACAATAGGTTCCATTTCTACCAATACCTTAATATTAGTAAATCGGATTTGTCGCCCAGCTTGAGTATTTTCCCCCATTCTTTTCAGAACACCATTTGCATCTTTCAACAATGCACCCTTGAAAAACAATAATGCACAATATTCTTTAAATCCTTGTATCAGAACTATATTCTTATCCTGAAGTGAATAACATGGTTTGCCCCACTTCAATTCCTCTGTCAATTGAGAATCGAGACATATCTTTCTCAATCTTTCAGTTTCTTCCTGCCACTTTTGGGCTTTGCGTATAAAAACATCAACTGATGGATTCATATTATTCATTGTTTTATTATTTTTTGAAAAGAAAATACTGTTGTTGTATTACAGAATCGTCAAATAAAATGTATTGTAAATGTTGTTCCCTCTCCTTCTTTACTATCCACATCAATTGTGCCTCCCAAAGTAGTAATTTGTGAGTGTATTAAATACAGTCCCAATCCTTTGCCCTCCTGATTACTGTGAAACCGATGATACAATCCAAATATTTTATGTTTTACTTGTTCCATATTCATTCCAATCCCGTTGTCAGAAAACACAAGTTTGGTTCTGCCATCGGATTCCATTGTCGTTTTTATTTTAATAATTGGGGGTCTTTCAGGATAACTATATCTTATTGAATTTGTCAATAAATTCAAGAATATACTTTCTAGATAGGCTTTTGTAAATTTCACAGTAGGAGCTTCCGAAAAATCGGATTCTATGGTCGCCCTATTATTAGTCAACATTACCGAAAGCGATGACTTTACCTTCTCCAAAATTTCTTTAAAAGCAATGGTATCTTTTGTAAGATTTGTTTTTTCCTTTATCATTAATATACTGATAAGGTCATTCAGCGTTTCATTCAAATGAAAGGTGGATGTTTTAAAACCTTCAATAAATTTCAAAGATAGGGGGTCGTTAATTTTATCCGTTTTAAATAGGTTACAGATCGAAACGAGGTTTGTCAACGGAGCCCTAAGATTATGCATTGTGATGAAATTGAATTGCACAAGTTCCTTGTTATTTTCAATCAATTCATTCAGCAAAGTCTCCCGCTCTGCTTCTGCATTCTTTCTTTTTGTAATGTCAGCTTCTATCGCTACCCAATGTGTGTATTTCCCTTTGTTTTTATCAAATACAGGGAATCCTGCAATTTCTGCCCAATACTGTTCGCCATTCTTTTTAGTATTGATTACTTCCACTTTCCATGGCACAAAATTTTTGATTGCTTTTCTTATAATACCACGCCCAACTTCATCCTGTACATCTATGCCCTTGTGCAGCAATCGTGGATTTAAACCTATAACTTCTTTTACTTCATATCCTGTAATAATACTGAAGGCTTCATTGGCATAGATGATAGGTGTTCCCATTCCTTCGGTTGCATCTGCAATCAAGACAGATTGTGTGGTTTCTGTCACCACCTTTTCCAATAATTTCAATCGCTCTTCTAATTTTTTAGCCTCGGTCACATCCTTACCTATGCCAATCAAGCCATATACATTCCCTTTCTCATCTTTCAATGGAACTTTTGTAATTAACATATCCCTTTCTTTTCCATCATTGCTAATCATTTTTCCATCACTATCTATTATCGACTCTCCTTTAGTTAATACATCCATATCTTCAAAGTAGCCATTCATTCTGTCTGTATCGCCATAAATTTCCAAATCTGTTTTCCCTAAAGCCTCTGCTTCAGTAGTAAGCCCCATATATTCAATATCCAATTGGTTGGCAACCAATTTTCTTGCCTCGTTGTCCTTCACAAATATTGAAAAAGGCAAATGATCTATTAATGTACGTAGCAGTTTTCTTTCTTTATGGTTAGCCTCTTCAGCCTTTAATTTTTGCGTAATATCAATAATCGAACTAAAACACAACTCTAAATCTTCATATACTATTATTTCCGATCGTATTTCTACAAATACCACTGAGTTATCCTTTTTCTTTTGCTCCATGATTATTGGAGTGTTAGGCCCTCTTCTAATTTCTTCAAACCTTTCTGCCCATTTTTTTGGTGTAATATATTTGGTTGAAATATCAAAGTTTGTCAAGGATTGGTATTCTTCTTTTGTATAACCTAACAATTTATGTGCAGCTTCGTTAAAATCATATATACTTCCATCCTTTCTTAAAAAAACCATGGCAATGGTCGCATTTCGCAATGAAAAATCAACGATATGTAAGTTTTTCTCTAATTTTTTCTTCTCGGTCACATCCGTAATAAAGGCACAATTCAGTTTTAGCCCTGAATATTCAATGTAGTTGAAGTTAATTTCCAAATCCATTTCGGTGCCATCCTTTTTACAGTGCTTGACAGGAAATGTAAATGACCCTTCATCCTTCAGGTTGCCCCAAACTTCTTTAAATACTTCAGAAAAATCTTTACCATAGTCAGAAATATCCAAGTCACTTACCCTGATGTTCCTCATTTCTTCTTCGGTATAACCATACAAATCAAGCGCAGCTTCATTGAAACTGAAAAGGCTACCATCATCCTTTACAAATAATATGGGCGTCGAAGATTTCCTGAATACGAAGTCAACCAATCTCAGTTGCTCATCCTTCATAATCCTATCTGTTATTTCAGGAAATGAAACATAGTTTAGCAATAAGTCATCGTATTCAAATACGTCAGTTCTTATTTCTACATCCACAAATGTTTTATCCTTTCTCCTAAGTTTGAAGTTATAAGGAGCGACATTCCCTTTTTTAAATTCAGCAAATAATTCCTTATATATTTCAGGTGTACGGTTTGGTGCAAAGTCAAATAAGGAGATGTTCCTGTATTCCTCATTGGTATAACCAAGTAGTTTGCAGGCGGCGTCATTAAAATCATATATTCTTCCATCACTAGTTAGAAAATGTTGTGGAATTGATGAATTCCTAAAGGCATGATTCACCACTCTCAGTTGTCTTTCTAGCTTCAATTTTTCGGTAATATCAACCAAAGAAGTAAAAGTCAACTCAATATTACCATATTCAAATAAGTTGGTTGTAATCGTTGTGTCCAACAATGTGCCATCTTTTTTTCTTAACCTTGTAGTAATAGGTTGGGTTTGCCCTGCTTTCATCTCAGACCAGCGTTTCTTCCATGTCTCTTTAGTATGTCTTGTAGAAAAGTCAAACATTGTCAGTTTGCCAAACTCCTCTTTGCTATATCCAAGAAGATTACATGCTGCTTCATTGTAATCAAAAATAGACCCATCCTCTCTCAAAAAATACATTGGTAATTCTGCAGTCTTAAAGGCATGATTCACTACTTTCAGTTGCTTGTCTATTTTTAATCTTTCTGTAATATCAATAAATGTGGAAAAAGCCAATAGTTTATCGCCATAATTAAATAAATCTGTGCGTAGTTCTATGTCGATAAGTGAATTGTCTTTTCTTCTCATCTTGAATATATCTACAGATCTATTTGTTTTTTTAATGAAATCCCATCGGTTACTCCAAGCATCTGAAGTTTGTATTAATGAAATGTCAAAAACTGTAAGTTTCTTGTAATCTTCCATTGAATAACCCAATAGATTACTAGCGGCTTCATTGCAATCGTTAATTGCGCCAGTACTATCAATAAAATGCATTGGAGTACTAGCATTTCTGAATGCAAAATCTACCATTTTCAATTGTTCTTCCAGCTTCTTCTTCTCAGTGATATCAATAAATGAAGAAAAACCTAACTCTTTGTCGCCAAATTTGAATACATCAGTCCGCAGTTCTACATCAACTAGCGTTTTGTCTTTTCTTCGTATTTTGATAATTTCTTCGTTAGTTACTGATGATTTAAGATACTCCCAACGTTTTACCCATGTTTCAGGTGTTTGCCTTGTAGAAATGTCAAAAATGGTAAGATTTTTATATTCTTCCTTGGTATAACCCAATAAACTACAAGATGCTTCATTGCAATCGTAAACGTCGCCAGTAACTCGATCTATAAAATGCATCGGGATACTAGCATTCCTAAAAGCAAAATCAACCAACTCTAGCCTCTCATTCGCTCTTTTTTTCTCCGTAATGTCAGTGATAAATGCACAATTCAAATCCTCTCCTCCATAAACAAGATGATTCACCCTGATTTCCACATCTATTATTTCCCCATCCTTCTTTTTATGTTTACTGTTGAATGTGATAGATTTTTGTTTTTTTAACCTAACCCATAGGTCTGCCCAAACCTTAGGCACATCTTCCTTATGGTATGCAGCAGTAAGATCATCAACTTTCAATGCCTTCATTTCTTCCTTTGAGTAGCCATACAAATCAAGTACCGCTTGATTGAAATCATAAAAAGTTGCATCCTCACGAGTTATGAATATACAAACTGCAGTTTTCCTAAATATAAAGTCCACCAACTCTAGCCTCTCATCCACTCGTTTTTTCTCGGTGATATCTTTCAAAAATGTACAAATCAGTTCTTTCCTACTATAATTTACATATTGGGTAATCATCTCCACATCTATGATGGAACCATCCTTTTTCTTCAATTTTATATAGAGAGGTATGCCATTATGCTCTTTTAAAAAATACCAACGAGTAGTCCAGTATTCTTTAGTTATATAAGTGTTTAAGTCAAATATTTTTAGTTTGGAAAACTCTTTTTGGGTATAACCAAGCATGTTACACAATGCCTCATTAAAATCATAAAACGTCCCGTCCTGATTCACAAAATGAATCGCAGTATTCACATGTTTAAAAACAAAGTCCACCAATTCAAGCCTTTCCTCCGTTCTTTTCTTATTGGCAATGTCATTTACACCTGTAGATGATTCTTGAGTTATCGGTTTTATAAAAATTGTAGCTTTATCTTTTGTAGGACTATAAGCAGTACATTGAACCAATTGATTTTCTATGACCAAGGAGAATTCAATACCGTTGGGATATTTGAAGATGCTATCAACATTTTCTTTCATTTCTTTCCCGTTCTTTCCCTACCAAGCTTCAATTATATTACTTCCTTCTTTGGGAAGTAAATGATAAAGAGTAGAGGTTTCAGAGGATGAAACTGAAAGTACAGTACCCTTGCTGTTTATTTCTAAAGTTGATAAATGTATCATATTGCAAGATGTTTCACTAGTAATTTTAAAAAAAGTTAATCAAGGGAAATCTTCTTCAATCTCTATTGAATTTATACTGACGAGTAATCGGTAGGCAGTCTGATGCCAATTTTTCAATATAGTTTAATAGTAAATATTACTAGCAATAATGAAATTATAACCCAAAACTCATAAAGAACGTTGCCAAAATATATTGAGTAACTTATTTTGTAGTACAATATGTTGTAGGACGTAAAACCTATAACTAAATACTGACAACTTCCTAAGAAAGATTTCAAATGCTTTGTAAATATGAGAAAAATAAATTAAAATAAATGTCGAATTTGCTAATTGTATTTTTTCTCTTCCTGATTTAGTAATTTCTTCATTTAAAAAAAGCAACCATTAACGCCTGTCAACTTTGTAAAGATGCACAATTGTTTTATACCAGAAATATTATTCTAAAAGAGTGCATAAAAGTTTTTTGTCAAGCTCATCACTCGTCACTCATCACTCAATGATAGATGCCTTTACAGGATAATTAGTAGATCCTACATGATAATTAGCTCAAAAAACAGTAGAATGATACCCCTCAACATAGTAAATTGAAGCCTCTAATAAAGAAATCCCCCCTTCTTCCGCATAATTAGAGGTGCCAACGGTAGAAATGCAGGTGTCTTCTAGAGAATCACAAGTGTCAATTTCTTTATACAATGCGTTAATTATATAAACCCTTATATCAGAAAACAAAACAGCTCCCGCAATTGCGGGAGCTGTTAACTATAATTATCAAAATAACTTTTGAAATGTTATTTTACTATAATTGTTTTAGTCACCTGATAGATACCACTGCTTAACTTAACAAAGTAAGTTCCTGCCTTGATTCCTTCTGGAAGAGACACATTATAGGAAGCTGTACCACCAAAGTGAGCAATTGTTTTAGCCAATACTGATTGACCAAGAACATTTGTAACTTTCAAATTGTAATTAGCCGCTTCTGTATTTAAAACGAATTTCAATTGATTGTTAACTACAGGGTTTGGATAAACAGACAATGAAGCATCTAAAGCACTTTCTTTTACTGAAACCACACCACTGTAAGAAACAGTACCATTATTATCAACTTCTTTGATTCTATAGTAATTTACACCCTCAGCAGGAGTAAGGTCAACCAATGAATATTCAGAAGCTCCCTTAGCAACAACAGTTCCTTTATCAGAGAAGGTAGCACCATCAGTAGAAACTTCAACTACATAGTTGCTGACATTTACTTCAGAAAGACTTTCCCAACTAACTTTCACAGTACCATTACCTAAAGCAGTTGCACTTACTGTACCAAACTTAACAGGCAATGGATAAGGAATACCAAAAGCAAAAGCAAAGTGTCCGAAAGTAGAAACATAATTATCCGTTGCAATGCTTCCAAAAGTAGTTGAAGGACCACTTGCAGGTTGAAGAGTTGTACCAACAGAAACAAATTGATTAGTCACATACTCAGATAGCAATAGAGGTTCATTGATAATTGAACTGTCATAACTATATTGGAAGCTGAGTTTAGCAGTTGTATCAACCCCTGCAGCATAATTACTAACAGCAACATTATAATAAGAAGTAGGATCAACTACTGAAATAGCTGTTGCGTCGAATTTAGTGTTATTAGCCACTTTTCCAAAGGTATAAGTTGCAGTATAAGTTTTTGCATCTGCAGTATTTGGAGTAATCATAACATTTCTTGCTCTTGAAATATTGGCATTCACACTTCCAATCTGATATGTAAATGGAGTTGTAGAAGCAAAGTTCTTTGCCAATGGCCCATTCACAAAGAAAGTATCATTTGAAACAGGAGGGAAAGTTGCATTCACATCTAAGGTCAACAAATTAGTCGCAGAAGTAGTAAGTTTACCACTTTCAATAACGAAACTGCCTTTAACCAAAGCAGCACTTGTCAATGCAGCCGTTGTTGCACCACCCTGTTTGATAACCAAGTTATTATAAGTAACACCACCTGCTACAGTTTTTTGTGTAGTACCGTTGTAAACAATTGTGGAAGTGGAATCACTAATTGGAGTGATGCCATATTTACCATTGTTAGGAGTGAAAGTTCCTCCAATAAATAATGAGTCAACTATAGTTTTAGCGGTAGGGACTTTTGTTGGCGTACCAATAGTCACATAACCATAGTAATTTAAACTTGCAAATGGATTATTTGTTAATTGAACAGTGTTCCCGTTAATAGCTGTTACATAACGATTACCATTAAGTATTTGACTTGTTAAGGTATCTCCCACAGCCAATGTGCCAACAGAACTTAGAACTATAGTACTATCAAGTGCACCAAATGAAGTAATTGCAAGTGTATCTTTCGCAGCTCCTGTCACGTGACCTACATGAGCAACAAAAAGCCTTAAAGTAGGAGCTTTACTTAAAGTAAGAACTGTATCATTTATTGCAGTAATGGTAGTTGTACTATCAATAAATAATGGATTAGCGTTAAGCGAAACCTTATCACCTACCGCTAATTCAGGAGCACTTGAAAACAGGGTAATTGTACTATTTGCATAGTTAAAATTAGAAACATAGAATGGTTGACCATTTGTAAAGCTTAAATTCCATAAAGTTAATGAACCCAATTTCTGAGGAACTAACCCAACATAATTAATAGTACTACCTGTTGCAGCACCTGTTGCACTAAACCTTGTAGGTGCTACACCTGCTCCTGTGGTTGTATTAGTGAGAGAACCTTCAATGTTAAATGTTCCACTAAGAGTATCTGCAATTGTTTTATTCCCTGAGAAAATCAAATTGTAGAATGTTGCGCCACCTAAAAGCGAACCACCTGACCCATTAAAATTAAAAGTAGAGCCTACAAGATTCATATATTTATTACTTGAAGCAAAAGTTCCTGCTACATTGATTGGAGTATTTGGTAAAACTAAAGGCAAACAGTTACCATTATAAGATGATAGATTCAAGTTAGAATAATTGTAATTAGGAAGTACCTGCTGATAGGCTGCCAAACTTCCACCATAATGTACAGTACTACCAGAAGCAAGTGTACCTAAGGTTATACTCGAAGTATTAGGTTGTTCAAAATACAATGTACCATTTGCTAATACATCAATATTAGCAGTCACATTATTAGGAATAATTAATGAACCTTGTTGAACAGTCACTTTTCCAGAGAAAGTTGGAGTTCCTGTAGCTAAGGTTGCACTTAATGATGCTTTACTTTCGTTAATAACTAAATTATTATAAGCAAACACAGGGATAGTTTGATTTGCCAAACCAACGAAGCTAATAGTTGATCCTGCTGCATTGATAATACCTGTTCCTGGAGTGAAAGTATTCATGATACTGATGGTATCAATAAATGTTTTAGTACTAGGTAGATTGCCAGGTAAACCAAAAGTTAGCTGACCTAAATTGACTGTATTAACCAAAGGATTAATGGTGTTAACTACCCCAGTTGACTTATAGTTTGTAACATAAACCATACTATCATTACTAGGAGAAACACTAACAACTGTGGTTCCTTGTGCTGTATTACTTGGATATAGTAATGAACTTGTAATTGTATCCCCTGTACTTAGCCCGACTCCTAAAATAGTATCAATTTCCCTGTCAAAATGAATTTGAGCAGGAGTAGTACCAGAAGAAGGAATCCAAGAAATAATATGAAGAGTATCAGGTGTATATGCTTTACCATTTGGATTTGTGGATGGGTGTCCTGCAGGATACCAAAGTGCACGCAAAGTAGGTGCTTCAGTCAGGTAAACACTCGTTCCAATTACATTTGTCACACGAGTGGCAGTATCTAACTCTACAGTTGTTCCTGCAACAGAAATCTTATCGTTAGGAAGCAACTCAGGATCTGGTTGATACAATACAATCCGTTGATTGTAAAAATCAATGGAATCCACTTGGAAAGCTTGTCCATTAGAGAAGCTAAGATTAAAATAAGTAGTTGGAGTAGGAGTTTGTGGAAGCAGTCCATTATAAGTGATGGTACTAGCTACATTCGTAAGCACCCCCTTTGTAGTGGTTTGGGTATAAGGACACAATACTGCACCAGTTGAAACATTTGAATAAGTACCTGCCACACCAATTGTTCCTGTCAAACTATCTGAAACAGTTTTATTGCCAGAAATAGTCAGGTTGTAGTAATTAGTTGCAAGAATTTTTTGTCCACCCGTACCATTATAATTAATATTGAAGGAAGTGAAATTTGCATATTTGCTAGAAGTAGAAAAAGTACCAGCCACACCAAGTGTTCCAGATGGTAACATGAGTGCTGAAACACCTTGACCAGTATTATTATTTCCTGCAAGTGTAAGGTTCAGGTTATAATAGTTTGCTGCCAACACTTGTTGGGTTGCACCATTAACACCTTCATACCTCACTGTACTCTTATAGGCAAGGTTACCAAAGGTAATACCACTATTAATAGCACTACCTATTGTCAAAGTTGCATTTGTCAACACATCAATTGATGCAGTAGTATTTACACTGAGTGTAAATCCAATTGTGGAATCGGTTGAAGCACCAACAACTAACTTTGAATTTGCCCCAGAAATTGTCCAAGGAGTATTGCCACTTGTTGCATAGCCATTCACCTGAATATTGAAAATCTGGTTGTCAGCTGTAAAGCTTGAGGGAACAGCAAATAAGATGTTATTTACCGAATCAAAACCATGGCCATTTGGATCAGCAGTCCAGGCCTTTAAATTGTTGGGTGCGACTTTCACAACAGCCTTTGTACCACTGAGTGAATCCACCCTTAAATACCAGTTTGTCTGGCTAAAAGCAGACATACCTAACATTAATACGAACCCTGCAATCAGCCAAATTTTCTTGGACAAGACATTTGCATGGCAACCATTCTTTTGGCTTTTTGGCCATAACGTGTAATTTTTTTTCATAACGAATGCATGTTAATAAATAAATAAATGAAACTTCAGTTAAAGGTGCAAATAAGAATAATTTCAACGACTTTATTTGCAATCTACTTAATTATAATTTTTAGGAAAGCTTAATTAGCAAATAAAATCTTCTGCCCTTCTCTAACGATGTAGCAAATATAACGTTGATATATCATACTAACACTTTAATCAAAAAAGAAGTTGCTTATATGAATTTAATTTTTAAGGTAAAGAATGTAAAAAAATAACGTTCCCGATTGAAGTAATTAAAAAAAGATATTAAAAATTGCTTAAAATCATACAAATCAATAAAATAAGAAAACATTAATCAACTATTTTATTGGGGATGAGATTTGTATGGGTTTTCAACAATTATTACTCCTCCAAAAAATTAATAAATATTTAACATTGGCATTTGAAAAATTCTTTGACTACAAAAGAGGCTGTATAAAAATGTTCTCTTTTGAAGTCTCAACGCTTCTAGTATTGCATTAATGATAACTGCCTCTGACAGGTATCAGAATACAATTAAGAGATATTTACTTTTTAGACAGCCTCTAAGTAGTTCCACCTAAATGATGCGAAAAGCGTTTTACGTCCATCCTATTGAATCAAGGTATTTTTTTGCTCTTTCAAGGTAATGTCAATAAATTAAGAAAGGTTTCGCTTTGAGCGAAGCCTTCCTTTTGCGTCAAATAAAAAACTCAGGAATTTTACAAAATCGATTATCTTTCTATGCAATTAATCAAAAATGCCCCTTTTTAACGTGAATTCGGGATAATAAATTATCATTCATTCTGACCTCATCCAAACCTTTCTGCAAAGCAGAAGGACAAGCATTCACAGCAATTTACCTTTAGTTTGGGTGTAAAGTCCTCTCTTTTGGAGAGGATTTAGGTGAGGTCTAGCTATTTCCCTTATCCCGAACTCACATTAAAACTAAATACCCCATGTCAATCATGACATGAGGCATTTGTTTATTTAACCTAACCTCCAAATAGCAACTTTTGTTGCCTAATTGATATTTTAGAAGTCTAGAATGACCACTTTATATAGGTAACGAAAAAAATAGGGTACTCAAATAATACTCAAACACGCTAATTATACAATCACCTATCTCGTAATTGTTACAGCACCGATAATTGTGCAATTACCTATCTCGTATTTGTTACAGCATCTCTAATTATACAATCATCTATCTTGTAATTGTTACAGCACCGAAAATTATACATTTACCGAGCTTGTGAATATTACAGAACCGATAATTGTGTAATTACCGAGCTCGTGAATATTACAGGACCGATAATTGTGTAATTACCGAGCTCGTGAATATTACAGGACCGATAATTGTGTAATTTTCGAACTCGTGAATATTACAGGACCGATAATTGTGTAATTACCGAGCTCGTGAATATTACAGAACCAATAATTGTGTAATTACCGAGCTCGTGAATATTACAAGACCGATAATTGTGTAATTACCTAGCTCATGAATATTACAGAACCGATAATTGTGCAATTACCTAGCTCGTGTATATTACAGCTCCCACAATTGTGCAATTACCTAGCTCGAGAATATTACAGCTCCCACAATTGTGCAATTACCTAGCTCGAGAATATTACAGCACCGATAATTGTACAATTACCTAGCTTGAGTGGTTTTTATGTTATCCAAATGAATCAATTGGCAATGTTGAGTGGATTAAAGGACTAGCTGTGAACAAATATCTTTTAAAAGTGGGGCAGTAATTAGGGATTCTCAAGTTTGATGAAATAAAATTGAATTAATAAAATAATTTTTATCGTTTCTTTCCCTCGTTAATCTTCATACTCCTTAAGAGTGCTTCTAAGTAATAATAATCAGCATAACTCAATGGCACATCCACTTCACTTTTCATGGGTCTTGCACCTGTACTATGCAACAAGATAAAACCTTTATTCTGACCAATTGGTGAACGGTAACTATTGGTAAGATTTTCGATAATCTTATCAGCGGCTTTTTTGTAATCAACCCCATTCTTACTGTAAGTACTCAACTCATACAATCCTGAAGCCAAACAGGCAGCAGCAGATGCATCCCTTTGTTCATGGGGGATATTGGGTGCATCGTAATCCCAATAGGGAATCATATCAGTTGGCAAATTGGGATGATTCAAAATATATCCTGCAACATTTTCGGCTTGCTGCAAATATTTGGGGTCTTTGGTTTCCCTATAACACATTGTAAATCCATACACTGCCCACGACTGCCCCCTTGCCCACGCACTTTCATCGGAATATCCTTGACGTGTTCCTTTCTTAATTATCCCATCCCGTTTTGTACTGTCATAATCCACTACATGATAACAACTATAATCCTTTCTGAAATGATTCTTTAAAGTTGCATTTGCATGACTGACAGCAATCTTATAAAATGAACTATCCCCAGAAAATCTTGTTGCAGCAAAAAGTAATTCAAGATTCAACATATTATCAATAATAACAGGGAAACTCCATTTTGGCATCGTATCCCACGAACGGATACAACCTACCGTAGGATTGAAACGTGTGGAAAGTGTCTTTGCTGCCTGAATGATAATCTCTTTGTAAGCCTTATCCTTTGTGAGGCGGTAGCCATTTCCAAAGCTGCAATAAACTTTGAACCCTACATCATGCGAAGCTGCATTGAGTTTCTCCTTTTCAATGTTAGCGGTAAATTCCTGAGCTTCTTTTTTCCATTTCTTATCATGTGTAAAGTCATATAAATACCATAAAGTTCCTGGAAAGAAACCGCTTACCCAACGAAAGGAAGGACACATTTCCAAATCACCATTAGCATTTAAGGTACGGGGAGAAACTAAGGCAGGATTCCCTTTTTTTGCCAAAGGAATTTCTTTTAGCATTACATCTGTCTGTTTCTCAGCATCACTAAAAATTCTTTTTACATCAATTGACTGCGCATTAGAGATAAATCCCATAAGCAAAACACCAAATACAATAACTGCCTGCTTCATTTTTGTTCCTATATTTTTCTGATTCTTAATCATTGTTTACCAGTACTATTTTTTGATAATAAATGGATAACATTTAATACTTTTATTTTTTTCTTTTATTTGAAGATAATAACTGCCATTTGCAAGATGACTGGTTCCAATACTCAAATCACCTAAATTGAAATTATTTCTACTCCAAACAATATTCCCAACGGCATCAAAAATCACCAAATTAAGGGTTGGCGAATTGTTACTAATGTGAATATTCAAATTATCCTTAACGGGATTTGGATAAATAGAAACCAAGGATTGAGTCTTGCTTTCTACCTCTGAAATGGATGAATAGGTTATAGTTCCATCCTTATTTATCAATTTTATTCTAAAATAATTTTTCGATAAAGCAGTTGCGTTATATATATAGGTATAGGAATCCTTTCCAGTGGCTAAAACTGTCCCAACGCAATTGAAATCAGTTCCATTACTACTCGTCTCAATTTCACATTTGCTCAATCCTACTTCGTTATTTACGACCCAATTGATTGAAATTCCAGTCTCAGTCGAAGCACAATTGAGACTAACCATCATAATAGGCAATGCTTTAAGGGTTATAGCGTTTGTAATATTAGTATAGGAAGAACTTCCTGCGGGGTTCTCAGCCTTTACACGATAATAGTATCGAGTACTTGATAAAAGCCCTGTATCCATAAATGAACTCGTACCAACCCTTACGGATGCAACAGAATCCCAAGTAATTCCATCCAATGAACGTTCGACAGAGAAGATAGAAAGATTATTTTCAGTTTCTACCCATTTAAGATTCATACTGCTTGACGTAATCGAATTAATTGAAAGACTTGTTGGGGCAGTTGGCAACGCATTATTAAATAAGTAAACGTCTGATAGTCGCATCGTATCATCCCTCAAGTTTATGGAATCTACCAAACTACGATACAGTCCCCATTTAGGCCTGATGAAATCATTGGATGGACGAATTGTTTCAATATTATTGTTGGAATAAGTCAATAATACTTTCCCATCACTTACCCTATTGAGCACAATTGAATAAGTACCATTTACCCCAACAGTTAAATTTTCTGTTGCCTTCACCCAAATACCCAAACAAGAGTCTAAGGAGCAATATTTTACAACAACCTGATTTGTTGTGCTATCCTGTACATACACAATTTGCATTTGCCTTTTTGTTCCACTAGCGTAAGGACTAAGGGTAAAAAGTGGAGAAGAATAATCACCGTTTACTGCCTTAATTTGGTGTATATGCGTAAAAAGTGGACCTGCCTGAAACTTCTTAGGTAACTTGAACATCCAAGTATATGTTAAATGATTTCCTGTATATCCCTTCAGATAAGTAGGAGAAGAAGCATCTGTCTTGATTTCAGACCGTTGTCTGTCGAAATTGATACAGCGGTCATTATCAGGATGTACATGTATGTAAAATTCAAAAACATTTTTGTTAAAAGTGGTATCCCATACTTCAAGGATATGACGTCCAAATTGTGGATGGCTCGTGCATTGGTCTGGCGTTTCTTCCATTGCACCATTATTCAATCCCAACACACTGTCAATTTCCTCGTAACTGCGTCCGGGACTCGTTGCATCTAGGGTAGTTTGGGAAAAAGAAAAATTAGTGATGGCAAAAAATGCCAACACTAACAATCCTTCCTTTAAAATGATATTCCTTTTTACCACCATCTCATCTAATTCAATAAATTTATGCTCGACTTACTCATCAAACATGGCTGTCCACTTATTATTTTTCTCCTACAACATCCAATTGGGTCCAACTTCTTTCGGTTGCAGTGGATGGCAGATTTCAGTGTTGTTAATATACTCATCGGCACCTACACTATTTTTGCCAACTAAATCCTTTGGATAAAACAAACCATTATCTCCAAAAGAACCCTTCACTTCTTTTTTAATGATGCCTGCATTCTTATCAATCCCTACAACATCGCCGCCTGTAACCACATTACCTTCAAATCTATTAGGAATAAAATGCAGAAAACTTGTGTTTGGATCTGTATCAGGATTCGTAACCTCAATGTCCGACTCCACACAATTCATAATTAAGTTATTCTTGATAGTGTTATTCTCTGGTAATAAACACATTTGCATCTGAGGCCATTTCTTTTTATAAGAATCTCCAACATGCAGACCGTTTCCTCCTGAATTGATGATGGTATTATTTTCAATCACACAATTTTTCACCTGACAATATCGTGGTGCACCTAATGTTTCATTATCGCCATGACCCGGTTTGAAATCTGTTGTCAATGCCTTGTCCATATATTCCCCTGCCATCATCAACATGGCCTTGTCCGATACATTACTGATATAGTTATTCACGATATGAAGATTCTCTCCCGCAACCCTTAATCCTAATGTTCCTGCTCTATTTTCTCCCAAGATAAAATTCCCTTCAAACGTGTTATTATGTCCTTGTCTATTGGTAAACCCACCCATACTAGCTCTTACAGTATTGAAACGAACAACATTATGATTGGATTTCAACGATACAATCTCCACCCCTTCTCCATCGGCATGGTCAAAAAGGTTATGTTCTACCGTAAAGAAAGCACCATCATCGCTAGGCTTTCCTAATTTACCAGGACCCCAAATCCGCATAATCTCCCTACCATTCTGTTTGGCATAAGGGATGTCCTTGAAATAACAAAAGGTAACGGTATTATGTCTTGAATTTTCAATGGCATTTCCTAAAACAGGTTCTATATTACTCTTTCCCTTGAAGAAACAATGAGTCAACAGATTATTATTGCCACTAAAAAATATCCAATAATACTTTGTGCCAAATTCGGAAGGATTATAGTCAATAATAGCCGTGTTTGATATGGTACAGTAGTCTGAATTAAAATTCAAGACTGCACCCTTACTGATAGCCCCCCCCTTAAAAAGAAGACCATCAACTTTTAGATAAGGCTTTGAGAAAGTCAAGACACTTTTACCATACAATACCACTTTTCCTGCTGTTTGAGCCTTGAGCGTAACAGGGGCATCTTTTGTTGCATTTGCATTAAAATCAATAACGGCATCCTTCCATTCCCCGTCTTTCATTGTTATCACATCGCCAGGCTTTGCCGAGCTGATTGCACTTGTCAACTCTGAATTATTAGCAACTAATATTTCACCACTAGCAGCATATCCAATTTGAGCGGATAGCAAGACAGTTAAAACCAAACAAAGACCCTTCGCTTTGCTAACCATTAAAAATAATCTTTGTTTCATAACTAAATTTTTGTGAATAAATAAATAAACTTCAAAGCCAATACCAAATTATGTTTGGAATCAATAGATTCCCAAATCTTTCAAGAACACCAATATCCTTTCATCCATCACTTTTAATTGCTCTTTTGCTCCTGTTAAGCTATGTCCTGCATGTGGAACAATCATCAAATCTGTCTTTACGCCCAACTGTATCAATTTATCATGCAAGGCAATTGACTCTTCCATCGGAACGGTAGAATCGGCATCACCATGACAAATAAATATTGGAGGACTCGTCTTCTTTAAATAGGTCATTGGAGAAACCGTCTTTGCAAATGCCTCATCAGCTTTTCTATCGCCCAACCAATTTTGGGCAGAATGACTCTTGCAGCAATATGCCCAAGCCCAAACATCCGTGATACCCCATTTGTCGATGATAGCAGCCACTTTCATGTCTTTGACATCATTACAGTTATTATCAAAACGATGGTCATTTGCCAAGAGACCCGTCATTAAGGCGAGATGCCCTCCTGCTGAACCGCCCATCACCACAATCCTATTTACATCAATATTCAACTCTGCCGCATGACGAATCAGGTATGCCAAAGCACAACGGGCATCTTCAACGGCAGCAGGGGCTTTCGCCTCGTGTGTCATCCGATACTCAATGTTTGCCACCACAAATCCATTCTTGAAATAGGGATTGAAACCTCCTTGCTGTTCCTTGCTACCACTCACCCATCCACCACCGTGAATATTGATGATGGCAGGAGCCAATTTTTCAGTCTTATTCGGGATATACAAATCCAGCTTTTCCTGAAAGCCAGGCCCACTAGTATATACTACATCCAATTGTTTGGTGTAATTGTCGGGAATGGCAACAGGCTTAAATTTCTTTTCCCCTTCATCAGGAGTCTGTGCATGAACATAAGTGAAGGCAAGCAATGCCAAAGCAAGAACTGTTTTTTTCATTTTATATTATTTATTTATTTTCTCTAACACAAAGACAGAAAGACTCAAAGAAACACAAAGACAGAAAGAAAAAAGAATAATTTGCTTTGAGCTTCTTTGTCTCTTAAAGTCCTTGTGTTTAGAAATTATTTATAACAGATTAATCAAATGGTCGGAGTACTTATCTCCTGCCAGTTTTTTAATCTTATCCATACAATCCTTGCAATCATACTTTCTCGCATCTCTTAACAGTAACGGATATGCATCCTGAAAATTAAATGGACGGATTTCCTTTCCTGTCCACTCCTTTTCCTTTGCCAAATAAGGTACTAATGCATCCAAACCCTTCTTAAACGATTTGCCCGAAGGAGTAACCGCATTATTAAAATCTGTATTTGTCTTTTCCGAAAGAATAGAAATGATATTAAATGCATTCATGATGAAAGCCGAGTAATGCAAGGAAGTAGTACGAGCCAACTCCAACGGAAATAGTCCATCATTATTCATCTGAACATCTAATCTACCAATAGATTTTTGGACAATTCTATTCGCCAATTCTGTACTATCCACAAAAATTGCCACTGCCAAACTTTGCGCATCAAACCAAACCCCGTGATTGTTTTTTGCATTCATCTCGGTATTTGCATTCTTACTTGTAAACATCCATTGCAAAAATTGCGCATACCATTGTTTCAATCCTACCTGTTCTTGTGGCGTCCAGTTTTTGGAAGATTTTATCAACTCAACACCATCAAGCAAATAAATAAAATGCCTTGTATCAATCAAACCCTCAGCCCTTCCTTCAAACCTGCCTTTTACTGCCTGTGCATAATTCAGATTTGGATTCATACGAGTGGCAGTATCCAAAAACCAAACCTTCAATAACTTGGAAATATGCTTGGCATAGACTTCGTTTCCTGAAAAATAGTATGCCAAGGACAGTTTATATACGTTCTCGCAAAGCGAAGGCATATTTTCCTTATCAGGATAATTATGCACTTCAGGATTTATCTGTCCATCCTTTTGCATATAAGGAACACCTCCTGGTTTTGAACTATCAGGCCACCAATAGGGGCCGATACTCATGTAATCGTGCTTATTTCCGCTAGGAGGAAATGCTTTTTTGTCCATTACACTTACTGGTTCGAACTTCAGCAACTCGTTTGCTTCGCTTATCAGTTTATTATATGCAGGAATCAGACTTGCATCGTGTGCCTTTAATCTGGCTTTTTTGGTTGCCAAACTCTTGAAATCCAACTTCATCACATCTGCCTTCGAAAGGTTTCCTTCCATTTTTTGTGCAAAGACAGCATTAGAAAGAAACAACCCAAATGCAATAACCCTCAACCATTTTTTCATAATATTCTTACCTTTTCTTTGTTCCTACGTCAATTTTATTTAGTGCTTATTAATTACGGCTATAGCTTCAATCTCAATCAGTTTGCTACCGTTTGCCAAACCTTGAACGCCTAACAACGTACTTACAGGCAAATCTTTTTCGCCCAATATTTCTTTTCTAATACTACGAAAAGTATCTACTTTCTCTTGATTGATATTGACGATATAAGTGTTTATTTTCACAATATCGCCAAACCCTCCCCCTGCAACATCCAATTCCTCTTTGATATGAGCAAAGGCAGTTCGTGTTTGTGATGACAAATCAGTTCCTTCGCCGGTAAGACCAGAAATGTAAATGGTTTTTGAATGTCGGGAATTTACCACTACCGATTTGCTATACCCCGTTGCAGGATGATTAAATTCCTTTGTAAAGGAAGGAGTCATCTTATGAATACAATTAGTAAATAGCAAAATCAAACATATAACCAACAAACTACTTTTCATTACAATTCGATTAACCATCACATAATATTCTTCTATGTCGTCCCAAACGGGACTTTAGCCGTTTTTGTTATTGCCTTTCTACAAATATTTCGTGCCTACGGCACTTATCCTAGCTTATTTCAACCATTGATTCTAATTCTAATTTACTTCTTATCACTTAGAACCTAATACTTAATACCTACAACTTACAACCTAATACTTACAACGTAAAACGTACAACTCAAAAAGCTACTTCTTCGAATCAGCAATCTCCCATACCTTAAAGTCCCTATAGGCAAAGTGAGTCCATTGCATTTGTCGGAAACCAATCTTTCCTTCTCCTAAGATAGGACCGAATTTTTTGCCATCATCCAACCAATCAATAATTTTTCGACCATCCACATACATCAGAATCTGTCCTTCACTCTTAATTAATTTCAAATGACTCACTCCCGTGTAATTGATAGGAATACCCGGTTCGCTAGACTCTATCAAATGAAAACCTGCATTCTTTCTGAGATTTGCAACGAGCCTTCCTGGATGATCCCTTCCATTGGCATAATAAGAAACGTGGTAACAATTCATTGCCCCACGGATATAATCATTAAAATCTCCTGTGGTTCTTTTCGGCATGGATGAATCAAAAATACTTTCGCCATGTAATCCCTTTGCACAGAAAAAGATAATACATAATCCTGCATCAGTTTTATAATTTTGTGCATCCCATTCGGCAATAAAATTCTTGGGAAAATCGTTAGGACACCAATAAACATGGTGACTTTCCTCTTTGGGAGAATAGATGTGCATCCATTTATCCTTAAATTCAACATTTGCTTTTCCTTCCATTACCCAACCCTTCAGCTTCTTCTCGCTAGAAAAATCATTGGAATAAACAAGCTTGCCCTTAGTATATTCTTGAGCAAATACTGTAGTTGCAAACAAGGTTGCAGCCAATAATAAATTGATAGTCTTTCTTTTCATTTATTTTACTTGTGTTTTAAAAAATTGAATCATTTCTCCTTCCATTTTCTTTGAAATTGAGGCGTATTTCTTCTCGTTTACTACATTGACAGTTTCATCGGGGTCAACCTTGTAATCATATAGTTCAACACCCACAACCAATTCTTTCTTAAATGGCATATAACTTCTAAAGTCTTTTCCCATCCAAATGGTATATCTGTAACGATTATCCCTGATGGAATAGCCCATATAATTTGCCTTGCCATATCCAAGACGTTCCTTTTCCAATTGTGTACTGCTACGAGGATATTGGCTAACAGCATAATCCATAATGGTAGCTTTTGGATTTTTCATTAAGGGAACAAGGCTCTTTCCATCCACCACTTCAGGAATCTTTACACCTGCCAAATCACAGACAGTAGGGAAAATATCCAAATGTTCCGTCATGGATTTAGTCACTCCTGGTTGAAATCCAGGAGCGGCAATCATCAAAGGCGAATGGGTAGCCTGTTCAAAATTGGTATGCTTGCACCATAAATTATGGTCACCTAAATGCCAACCGTGGTCACCCCAAAGAACGATAATTGTATTCTTGGTTAATCCCAAAGAATCGAGGGTATTTAACAAGATTCCTACTTGTGCATCAGTATAAGAGACGGCTGCATAATAGCCATGAATCAATTCCTTTTGTTTATCTAAGGGAAGAGTCAGGCCAAAAGGCTTTTGGTCGGTGAAAGAAAGCAACTCTGGAATATCCGTATAAAGCCTCATTTCCGAACCACTGTGATAAGCCATATCTACGCCATTCTTTGATTTCTCCTGAAATCTTGCCACCGGCATATCCTCTCTTTTATACAAATCCCAATATTTTTTGGGAGATACAAAAGGAAGATGTGGCTTATGAAAACCAACAGCAAAGAAGAAAGGCTGTGTAGATTTACTTAGATTAATCAGAATATCTTTTGATTTCAAAGCGTTTGCCCCATCTTCATAAGCATTATCAGGAACATCCAAACACTCGGTGGTAGGACGAACCTTTGAAATAAGAAACTGTTTTAAGTCCTTTCCTTTCAGTCCCTTTGCTTCGCCTTCGGCAGTAAATTTTGCTACTTGCTTTTTACTTTCAGTCGATTGATATTCTACATTAACAGGCAATCCAGTAGCCTTATCATAATAGTCATCCGATTTTTTATAATAAGGAACACTCCACGATGGCTTGTCCAAATCATTATCCACATCACGAGGGTCATAAACCTTACCAATCCCTTGTGTAGAATATCCTTGGGAAATAAAATACTGTGGCAGACTCAAGATATCGGGGTTTACATCCCGCATAGGTGTCATCAAATCCCAAACTTTTGTGTAATCAGGACGCTTTCCTGTCATCAAACTAGCCCTTGTAGGTCCACAAACTGCCTGTTGACAATAATTACTCATAAACACAGTTCCCATCTTTGCCAAACGATCAATATTTGGAGTCTTAATCATTTTATCGCCATAACAACCCAAGATAGGTTTCAAATCATCGATGGCAATAAACAACACATTCGGTTTATTTGCCTGCTGCGCAAACATCTGCACTGCCGTAAAAATCATTGATGTGACAATCAGTAATCGCTTCATTTTTCTCATCTCTTTTTATTTATTCAATCTTTAATCGGTGATACCATTCAATCTTTAATCACTACATTTTACCTAATTATTAACCCATTTTGCTGCAACATGTACCCTTTTTACAATAAAATGAACCGCTTTTGTAAGAAAAGCTAATGCTTTTACGATAAAAACAACCCATTTTGTCGCAACATGAACCCATTTTGCGATAACATGAATAACTTTTATGATAAAAAGAACTGCTTTTGTCGCTACATGTACCCATTTTACAATAAAATGAACCACTTATTCAATAAAAAGAGTCCTTTTTTCTGTGAAAACACTTCTTTTCTCAAGAAAGTCTATCTTCAAAATGGTGACTTGTATAACCGGAATAATCAAATCATACAACCTAAATTAAATACCCATTCATTTCATTTTCCATCCTTACTTCTTAATGAATTTCTTAATTGAAATCCTATCCGAATCATCAGTAATTGAAAGCATATAAACACCTTCCTTTAGTGTACTTACATCCAAATTCAAAACATTGGCACTAGTATTTTGCTGCATCATTGTTTGACCAATACTATTGACAATTTTAACCAATGATTGACCATTCAATCCCGTTATCGTCAGATTATTTGTTACAGGATTTGGATAAACACCAATTGAACCATTGGAATTATCAATAACCAATAGACTATTACCGTAGCTGACATCGCCATTCATAGTTATCACTTTTATCCTGTAAGTATTAGGCAAAGTAGGCTTTGCATCAATAAAACTGTAGTGATTTTTATTATTTGCATTCACAGTTCCAAAAGAAGAGAAATTAATTCCATCGCAACTTTTTTCTATTTGATAACTTCTGATACCGATTTCATCAGCCACATCCCAAGCCAATACAACAGATTTAGATTGGATGGTAGCACTGAAATCTTTAATCCCTACGGGCAAAGGGGCAGCAACTGTTAATAACTGACCATAAACAGGGGCTGCCAAATGTGTAGAATCTCCAGATTGTGAGGCATTAATGATGGCAGTTCCAAGTCCAACAATATGAATTTTTCCATTCAAAATGGTTGCCACCGAAGTATTCATACTTGTAAAAGTAACTGGCAAGCCAGAACTTGCGGAACAAGTAGGGACAAAATCCGAGTCGCCAACATGAACTGAGGCAAGTGTATCGAAGGAAAGAAACTGACTTTGCTTATTATGGTTGCCCAATCTAAAGCTTAGTTGAGCATTAAACAGACTAGGTATGGCAACAATAGGGTGATTGATGGAAGAAGTATCCCCAATAGGCTCAATTGCATTCTTATTTCCTTTGTTGGTTACATCGGGAGAAACACAACCGATAGCCCAATTACGTTCATCACCAGGAATATCCTGCACTTCAATGATTGGTGCCTTACAATCCCAATAACAAATTTGCGCACCACCCCATCCTTGTCCAACACCTGCACCTTCATTTGCCCTGTTGATAGCTTCTTGTGTTCCATCGCTCGTGATATTATCAAACAAACAGCCAGTACCCCAATGAAGGTGAGGACCAATGTCCATTTGCTGATTGGCAGAAATACTATTCAAGAAAACATTGGGACCAGCATCCTTAGTTCCTATTACATAATCGTGGTTGCCATTCCGAGTCCAACAATTCTTGGTAAGGCAACGTTGTCCCTCATAATGAAATGAAAACCCTGCAAGAGCGCTACACTTTGCATCAATCATCTTACAACTATCAACAGTAATCCATGCTGAAGTAGAATAAATTTGAACAGCAGCGTAAGCAAAATAATATACATCCACATTGCGAACCCATCCATTCATAAAGTTATTAAAGTCAATTGCTTCCCAACCGTGATTTTCCAAAGTATCATTAATATAGTTAGAGGTGATACACATGTTTTCAACGCCACCCTGCGAAGCCAACTTGCCTTTGTATTTTGATACCGTACCCGTTGCATAAATAGAATCCATCACATCAACCATCGGAGCATCAATTGTTAGGGTATTACCATTGACGGCAGTTACTTTTCTGAGATAAGATATGTTGCAGCTTGTATTTGTCCATGAATCATACTGATTGTTCATACCAATCATGTTAATCCAAGCCGTATCTGGATTTCTAGTGATTAGAATTGAATCACCAATTTTAAAAGTATTTTTGACTAAAGTAATTTGATTTGCACCAATAGGTATATAGGTACTCGTAATATTTTGTTTGGTTCCAGAAGCGGAGAAGCTGCCTGCCCCACTGAAATTAATGAGGGAGTATTGAGTTAAAGTAGAAGCATTGAAACGGGTGCCAGTAGTTGTGTCCTTCCCCTCACCTCTCAAAACGATACCACTTGTAGTGATATTTATCGTATCACTGATATTGTATAAACCAGCCTTAAAGAGAATAGCACCTCTGAAACCATCCTTACCTAACGGCATAGCAGCCACTTCGTTGATAGCATTCTGAATATTTGCAAGATTATCTCCCGCAACAGGATAGACAGTTTTCACAACAGCAACAGTTGGAATGGCAACTTCGCTATTCATATAACCCACTCCACTATAATCAGGAAGCGTATTGCCTTTACTATCAGGGGTGTAGGTTAATTTACCCGTTGTATCTATGGAAACAAATCGTGTTGTCTGTGCAAACGACACGCTTACGACCAGTACATTTAAAAGAAAAATGATAACTTTAAAGATTCTATACATTTAATACTTAATAAATTTTTTCAGTGTAATCTTATTCGTTTCATCACCTATAAATAGGGTATATGTCCCTGTCTTCAAATTAGATACATCCAAAATAGAAGTACTTGTAGTAATCTTTTGTTCCAAAAGTGTTTCTCCCAATTGATTAATGATGCGTATGTCATTCCTTCCTAGCAAGCCCGAAACCGTTAATTGATGAGAAACAGGATTTGGGAAAATGTTGATAGAAGAATTACTATTATCAGACACAACCACCAAAGAACTATAAGAAAACTGTCCATCAACCGAACAACTTTTAATCCTATAATAGGAAGGAAAGCTCAATGTATTATCTATAAAACTATAATCATTCAGATGGGTCGCATCCACCGTTGCTATTGAAGTGAAATGAATACCATCGTTACTTCTTTTAATTTCATATTTAATTATCCCGACCTCGTCTGCTACAATCCAATTAATTAAAATACCATTATATTTAATTGTTGCAGTTAGATTCAAGATATGAACAGGCAATGCGGCATTTACAGTCAATAACTGACCGTAAACAGGGGCAGCCAAATAATTGGTATCACCAACTTGAGAGGCATTAATAATTGCTGTTCCAATACCTACAATATGAATTTTGCCTTTTATTATTGTTGCAACAGAAGGATTCATACTTGTGAAGGTTATTGGCAAATTGGAACTAGCTACACAAGTAGGCGTAAAGTCAGAATCCCCAACATTATGAATGGGCAGTGTATCAAAAAAAATCGTTTGTAATCGCTTATTTCCAATTCCCAAACGTTGATTTAACTGAGCCATATACAAACTTGGAATGGCAGTTATCCGCATATTTTTAGACTCAACAAATCCAGAAGGTTCTGTAACTAAGTTACCTACATTAGTGATAGTTCCAGTACAACCAATTGCCCAATTGGTATAATCCCCCTCGGGTTTTTGGAGAATAAAAGTTCCCGCTTTACAGTTCCAAAACATGATTTGAGAACCAGCCCAGCCGTGTCCCGTACCCATATTTTCCCTATTCTGAACATCCTGATTGGCATTACTCGTAATATTATCAAATAATATCCCTGTTGACCAACGCATGTGTGGCCCAATATCATTCTGTTGTATAGTGGCGGTACAATTATAAAAAACGTTAGGCCCTGCAACCCTTCCGCCATTTACATAATCATGTCGTCCATTTCTAGTCCAACAATTCTGCACTAAATTTCGTTGTCCATCAATTTCAAAAGAATAACGGCGTTCGCCCGTAATATTAGATTTGGCATCAATCATCTTGCAACTGTCAACAGTGACCCATGAAGAACTCGCATACATGGTAACGGCAGTGTAACCAAAGTAATAAACATCCACTTTGCGAACCCAACAATTCATTGCATTAGTGATATCAATGGCATCCCAAGCATGGTTTTCGGCAGTATCAGAAGTATAGGCAGAAGTAAGACACATATTCTCGATGCCACATTTCTGTATTCCTGAAAACTTATACTTGACAACCGAACCAACCGAGAAAGCAGTATCAATAATATCTACCATCGGTGCATCAATAGTTAAGGTATCGCCACTTACGGCTGTCACTTTTCTTTGAAATGAAATGATATAACTAGAAGGAGTCCATCCCCATTGAGCCATTGTCAGAAAATTAATCCAAGTACTATCGGGAGTTCGGGTAATCACTATGGAATCGCCAACCTTGAAGTTGCTTGTATTGCTAGAAACAATTACCTTATTGGAACCATAAGGAATGTATGGATTTGTAGTAGCCTTTTTTGTTCCTGTATTACTCAATCCACTTTTTCCTTGAATATTAAATAGCGTATATTGTGACAATGTGGTTGCATGAAAACGGGTTCCTGTTATTGTATCAGTCCCTTCGCCTCTCAACACAATTCCACTCGCCTTTATTTGTATAGTATCGGAAACATCATACCGTCCTGCTTTAAAGAGGATTGCCCCCCTGAAACCATCACTACCAATTGGCATGGCAGCTACCTGATTAATGGCATTTTGAATATTTGTCAAATTATCTCCTGCAACAGGATAGACAGTCTTTACAACCGCAACCGTGGGAATGGCAACTTCACCATTTTTATATCCAACTCCGCTAAAATCGGGAATTTGATTGCCTTTTGCATCTTTTGTATAAGATAATTTTCCAGTAGAATCCAATGAAACCAAAGAAGATGTTTGGGCAAAAGAAATACTCATTACCAATAAAGATGCTAGGAATAAAAATTGCTTTATCTTATTCATTATTTATTAGTAATGAGTATTTGTAATAGAATTTATAAAAATTGATTATTTACTCACCTGAGAAGCAAAGTACTCAAGCATCTTTTTGTACAAATCCTTATAGATGGCGCTGTATTCCTTATGGTCAGCAACATTTACTTTTTCAAGAGGATCTTTTACGTAATCATACAATTCTTTGGCATAAATCTTAGCAGGGTCAAAAGGAGACTTAGTAGTAAAATCATTTACCCAAAGAGTCAGTCTGTATTTATCAGTCCTTAAGCTATACCCCATTAGCTTCTTGGATGTATAACCTAATTTTTCCATTTCTTCTTTCTTAATTCCACGAGGGTATTGACTGATTGAATAATCCTGAATCTTAGTTTTCTTATCCTTCATGATTGGAACAAGACTCTTTCCATCCAAATAAGTTGGTACAGGTACACCTGCAAGGTCACAAATGGTAGGGAAAATATCAACGTGTTCAGTTAAAGATTTAGTAGGACCTCCTTTAAATCCTGGAGCTGCAATCAACAATGGAGCCCTAGTTGCATTCTCGAAGTTGGTATGCTTAGTCCATAAGTCATGGTCTCCCAAATGCCATCCATGATCACCCCAAAGAACAATAATGGTGTTATTCAATTGTCCTAGCTTTTCTAACTCATCTAATAATACACCTACATTATGGTCAGTATAAGTAACTGCTGCATAATACCCTTGGATCAATTCCTTTTGCTTTTCTGGTTTCAAACCAATTCTGTTCAATTCTGCATCCATTGTTACAAAAGGGGGAATGTCAGTGTATGCACGCAACTCACCCGCAGATGTATAAGCTACCATAGGACCGTCCTTTGAATGCTCCTGAAACTCTGCCAAAGGCATATCGTCTCTTTTATACATATCCCAATATTTCTTCGGGGCAACAAAAGGAAGGTGTGGTTTGTGGAGTCCCACTGCCAAAAAGAAAGGTTGCTTTGCTTTTACCAATTCGTCCATCTTATCTTTTGCAAGTAAGGTATTTACGCCATCCTCGTAAGCATTATCGGGTACATCTAAACATTCGGTAGAAGGTCCTTTTCTACTTGCAGACCCTTCATCGTTATCATCTTGTCCTTTTTTCTTCTTAGGTTCTTCACCTTTCTTTACCTTTTCGTGCGAAGCAAAATATTCTTTGGTAGAAGCCAATTGATATTGTTCGTTTGCAGGTTTGCCCAATCCATTTGCAAAGTCTTCAGGCTTAGAAAACATGTAAGGAAGACTCCATGAAACAGGATCAATCTTATCTAAGGCATCACTAGGATGGAAAATCTTACCAATACCAATTGTTTGGTAACCTTGCGTAATAAGATATTGAGGAAGAGTAACAATATCAGGATTCATATCCCTCATTTGTGTGTGCAAATCCCAAACCTTTGTATAATCTGGTCTCTTTCCAGTCATCAAACTTGCCCTTGTAGGTCCACAAACTGCTTGTTGAACATAATTGCTCTGAAAAACAGTCGCCATCTTAGCCAAACGGTCAATGTTTGGAGTCTTAATTAACTTGTCGCCATAGCATCCCAAAATAGGCTTCATGTCATCTACTGCTATAAACAGGATGTTTGGTTTTTTCTCTTGCTGTGCATTGCTTTTCAAGCTAAGCATCAGAAACATTAAAAGCGGTAAGCAAATTAACCTTCTCATTTTTTATTTTTAATTGTTAATAAAACATCTTAAGTGATAAGTATTAAGTAATAGGTTGTAGGTATTAAGTTTTACGTCTTATTAACGAACGAATTGCATACTTTATTTTCCCCATTTCCTTAGAAACTTTGACATCTAAACAAAATCTTCTCTCATCGGATTAAACACATCAATCAATACACCTGCTTCCAAACATACAACACCATGAATCAAGTCTGGCTCAACATGAAAGACATCACCTGCTTTCAATATTTTCTTTTTACCATCTACTTCAACTTCAAAAGAACCACTTGCAACAAAAGAGATTTGAGTATGATAATGCTGATGCAAAGTACCAATTGCTCCTTTTATGAAAGCGACTTTCACAAGCATCAAGTTTCTATTATATGTCATTACCTTTCTTTTCACACCATCACCTAAATCATTCCAACTAATACTACTATCTTCTACAAAAGCGTTAATTGCATTTGCCAACCCTACTGAAATTACTTGCTCATTTGATTCCATACTATTTCTTTTATATTCTGAGATAAATACCCAACTTTATCTTCTTTACTTTCTTGTTTTAAACTCTACACCTGAAACAATTTTTGACAGGGAATACTTCACAAATACGTTTTTATGTTACCCAATATTCCTTAAATTATCTTAATGGCAAAGCGATTTAACATTTTTTCACGAAAACATATAGTCGGAAGTGTAAAAGTAATATCATTATTTAGACTAAGGATACTAGCAAGCAATAATGTTTTCTAAATTTTTGTCTATATAATTAGAATATTTTCAAATAAAAATACTATTTGTTAGATGTTTTCTAAATATGCAAAGCGATAGCGTTACCGGAAACGATACCGGCATTTTTATTTTGAAAACAAAAATAACAGTTACTTTTATAGCCTCAAATCAAGTAAATAAGTTTGCAATTATGGAAAAACAAGCAACAATTAAGGATATAGCGAAAACGCTAAATGTTTCTACATCTACCGTTTCTAGGGCTTTAAGGAATACTCATGACGTGAAGCAGGAAACCCGCAAGGCTGTGATGGAATTAGCAGAGCAACTTAATTATCAACCTAATCAACTTGCTTTACATCTATTAAAAAAGCAGACACATACTATTGGTGTTATTGTTCCTAATCTCGATTTTGTCATCTCAACGATGGTAAAAGGTATTGATGAAGTGGCACTCGAAGCCGGCTACACGGTAATGGTGTGTCAGAGTAATGAAAGTTATGGACGAGAAATTGTGAATACAAAAAGATTACTCGATAGTTTGGTGGATGGATTTATTGTCTCTCTCTCTTGCGATACTATGGAGGTTGATCACATTAGAAATATACAGGACAAGAAGAAACCAATTGTTCTTTTTGATAGAGTTGCATCTACAGTCAAGGCTCCTAAAGCAACGATTGACAATGAAGAAGCTGGCTATCTTGCCACTTCTCACCTGATAGAACAAGGCTACAAAAGAATTGCTCTATTGGCTGGTCCGAAGAAACTGGAACTGAGTAACCACAGGATGGACGGCTATTTGAAAGCCTTGAAGGAAAACAATATTAAAGTTGACAAGGATTTAATCATCTTTTGTGACTTCAATCAGGACTATGCCTATTTTGCCACTAAAGAATTGTTAGCCATGAAAAGAAGACCCGATGCCATTTTTGCTATTGCAGATAAGATGGCGATTGGTGCGATGTTGGCAATTAAGGAGAAGAAGTTGAATATGCCCAATGATATTGGATTGGTGGGAATGAACAATGACCCTGTAACAAGACTCGTTACACCCACTATTTCTACTGTAGAGATGCCTTCATTTGAATTGGGAAAGACAGCTGCGAAGATGTTTATCGAAATGATGCACAGCGAAAAAGACATGACTGAAGAGGAAATTATTTTGAAAAACAAATTAATAGTCAGGGAATCCTCTCAAAGGATACTGACTCCGAATAAATCAGTAAAGTGAACGAATCTTGAGTGATGAACAATCGGTGATGAGTGATGACAAATTATGAAATAAACCTCTTTTTAAAGGCCGAATATTCTCTTTGGACTTATTATTCAACTAAGTCCTGATTCATTTCTATCATATTCAGGCATTCCCTGTAATTGTTAAGCAATTTTTCATATTCAGATATATTTTAATGCGATTCGGTTGAATTTTACTTTTTAGATGCAGTTTTGATTGAAAATACCCAACTCTTGATGGTTTACTCTTATCTAGGACATACCTCTCCCAACAGTGGCCTTATTTTTTTGTCTAGGCTGCTTTTTTTGTCTCTTTTTCTTTTGCCTTTTCCCTTCTGTTGGTGATGATAGAGGCATTGGCTGTAAAGATGCCAAAGAATATCCAGCATTTTTCTGTTTCGGCATTTCTTGCATTGACCCTTTGCAATAGGTAATGATTCTTTTCATTGCCAAAACTTCCTTCCAATCTTGTTCCTCTTTCCTTGTCCAACACTGCCCTCATTATCTTGCTTTGTTCTATATGAGCTTCCTTCTGTTTGCCCTTGGGGATGAAATTGGTGACAATATTTTCCTTCTTACAATAGGTTCTGTTGGCATTGGTGGCATAAATCTTATCGGCACTATGCAGATTGCATTTGCCAAACAATCTACGGTGCAATTGGATGCTTGACTCCAGCCTTGTACCCTCATTGAAGGCATCGTAGCTGAAATGTTCTATAAAACTAATCCCATCCACCTGTAATTTATTCACTTTGGATCCAAACTCAACAGCCTTGGTTTCTTTGCCCCTTACAATGGGGCGTATGTAAGGCTTGTTAAGGCTTACCACCCTATCCTTTATCTTCTCCACCTCTCCATATACTTTCATGCGTTGTTGTTCATAAACTGTGGTGATGGTATTAAGTCTAACAGATTTCTTGTTCGATAACTTAATTCCTTTTGTCTGGATTAATGCAACATATGAATCAAGGAGTCTCTTTAAGAATTTGAGGAGGGATTTAAGGAGTTTCTTCTCTTTACGCTTCGACTTTTTCTTACATTTCTGGTAGGATAAATAGAGCTTCTTATACTTGTCATAGTTACATCTTGACTCACGAAGTTTAAATTGTTTCCGAATGGACTGTATTTCCAGATATAATTCATTGCAACTCTGCCAAACTATCTTCACAGGTGTAGGGTGGGTGATATTGCTCTCGTAACAGGTGGCATCTTCTGAACTGATTTGGGTGTTCTGCATAAAAGGCTTCCAGTGTTCGGCTGCTATGGTTTGTAACTCTTCAATATCCAAATGTTGACCTATATACCCACGCCAATAACTTGGTAGATTGACATCCTTGATTACCTCTGTTGGCTTTAGGCTGATGCCACAAAATTGTTGCATTGCCCAATCCGTATTGATTCGTTCTATCAAAGACTCATCACTCAATTTTAAGTAATGCTTTAAAAACATAAGGGCAATGCCGCCCTCAACATTGAACCAAGGTTTGCAGCCTTTCCCACTTATTTGATGTTTGGGCAAGGGTATCGTGGCTGCCATTGACTTGAATGGGATGGATTGGTATAATTGTCCCAAATCTGTTTCTAGGAAACGTTGATTCAATAAATTGGGAAAATCGAGAAGAATAACTGTTGACATAAATATAATTATGCCGCACTTTTAGCAAAAATTAAACCAAATTAATGCTTTTTTAGTGCTGTAGTTTGCTGAAACCCTTTGCCAGTATGGGTTCTATATTTTCAGGGAATGCCTATTCAATGCAAAAAATCTATTTAGTGTCATACGCTGCAACACATGACACTAAATGGATTTTATGGTATTTAGTAACTTGCTTTCACACAATAAATTCTTATGTCGCTGCCAAAAGTCGGCAAAACCATTTGTAGAGACATGCCGACATGCAGTAAATATTCTAGATAATGAAGTGGAACAATTGATTCGTATCATCACTCAAAAAAAGATATTTTATCTGCCACTGCTGCATTGGTAAATCGTTTAGTACCAGATATTGTAAAGACTCTGTAACAATGTTATTGAGTTGATTCCTCATTACATATTTTATAAATAGACGGCATTGCAAAAGATTTTTCTGATGCCTTTATTTTGGCACTGAAATTTGTGTAGAAGCCAATTCCAAGCGAGGTTCAAATCCCCACTTATCTCCATTAAAACAAATATTAGAAACTTTAGGAATAGAATCATAATTGCCATTAAACAAATTCACGGCATCTTTATTTGACATAACAAACATATTGACTAGAACTCCTTCCTCCAAATTGGGCTTTATGGCCTTGAATGTGTACTGCTTTCCATTATTTAGGGTCAGTGTAACACCTAAGGAAGGTGGCTGATATAAAAAACGAATCAACTTACCTAAAAATGAATACTTTGTTTTTATTGACATAATCTGTAAATCATTGACTTGAGGAATAGTAATGGGTTGATTAAAAGAACCTTGACTTTTAATTGGTTTACTTATTGAAACTATTTTAATAGAATCCCTTCGCTTAAGTAAGAGTTGATTACCAAAGGAATCAATAATTGAATAACGTTGAAGCATAGCAATTTTAGTTTTGGGTTCATCAAAAAAAGGATTCCTATTGTCAATTGCAGCATCAATGCCTTTGTTTTCAGCACAATAAATCAGATAATCAGGGGCGGTAGCTGATAAGTACTTTGAATAACCAAGGCTATCCAAAAAATTATCATAATTAGCATAAGATTGAATTCCTGGACGTGGATTGTAATTCAGGTGATTAAAGAAAATAGTTGAGACAAGATGTGGAATAATGTCAACTGAACCATTTCCAATTTCATTTTTAAACTTGTCGGACAATATCAATGGAATAGTGTCAAAGTTTTTTCCACTTGATTTAGAAATTGGTGGTGTGTAAATTTTATGAAATACCAAATGACTTACAGAGTTAAGGATATTTATCTTGTAAGTGTATAATTTGCCATCATTTTTATTAATATTTTCAATACTATGTAATAAAGAATAAATCAAAGAGATGGGAATGAGGAAATAAATTAGTGTGTCTGCAAAAAATATGTTCTCAGGATTGATAAAATATATAAATATAAATAAGATTGCCAATGGAATTGGGGGATTAATAAAGGTAAAGCCTTCATGTCGGACAAAACCATGTTTAAAAAGAATAAACAAAACCATCATAAGAAACATGGTTATGATAATCTTAGACGGGGATTTTACAATTTGAGTATAATTTTGAATCAAAAGACAAAAAAAACAAGATAGTACTACAATTGAAACGATGATTGAAATAAGTGAATTAGTTACATACATTGCATCGTTATATGAATTGATTACATGGAGATTAGCTAATAAATAATTAGGTAAATCAATTGGTAACAGATAGGAAAAAAAACATAGTAACAAATAATTGACAACCCAAATTATTGGATAATATTTTCTTTGTTTACTATACAAACATTGATAAATAAAAAACAATAACATAAAGAAGTTGATGATAATGCCTGTATCCATCTTAATGAAAAACATAAGGATAGATATTAGAGTAGCAATTATTGAAGATGTCAAATCATCATTTTTGATGGAATATGAAAGCCAAAATACACAGGATAGAAGCAAATATGTGCTTGCCTCACGATAAATGAAGTTGTGTATTGATAGAAAAAAAAGAATAAGAACAATTAGGTTAACTACTTTATAAGTTTTAGTACTTTGGAAAATTTTATGGAAAATAACACATAGGTTAAGATACAGACCAAGTGAAAAAAAATAAATCGGGATATGATTTACATATTCTCCAATTCCTGTTGCGAGATAACCCAAGGGACCATAACTAAAAACATAACCCTTTCCCCAAATTAGGTGATTTTTAATAGCAAGGTTAATACTCAATCCCCAAGAACCATCTAGACCAGCAGTTGCATTTTTTATAATTTCTAACGGATAAATAAATATACAACAGAGAAAAAAAACAATGTAACTAATTGAACCTGACAATTTTTTATTTATGAAAGCTATCATCTACCTAAAATTATTATCTTAATTTATTATATTTTTTGGGGTGCAATATACTTAGCAATAAACATTGAAAATATTTCAGTCAAAGGATTCATTCATTCATACAATATAAACAGTTATCACCCACTTTTAATAATGGGGTTTCAAACCTCATTATCCTTCCCCATAGCAGCTAGCTTCATCTTGTGAGCGACTCCTTCTCCCAAATAATTTGTCATCCTTTTTTCTATAATATAAATGAGAGGGGTAAGTAATATGGCCATTGAAAACTTGTAGATATAATTTACAATGCAGATGGCTAGTACCAATTGCCAACTCCATCCCTTGCCAATCTTGAATGCTATGAACAAAACAATAAAGCTATCTACCAATTGTGATACAACTGTTGAACCAGTGGAACGAAGCCATACCCATTTATCACCTGTTACCTTTTTAATCCGATGAAAAATATATACATCCACAAACTGACTCATCAGAAAAGCCATCAGACTACCTACTATAATCCACATACCTTGCCCAAAAATACCACTAAAGGCATCCTGCATATTTGGAATACCACTGTCTCTGCTACTCCCAAACCAAAAGTCGGCTGCTGGAACTTGAATGGCAATATAAAACATAAGGAAAGCATACGAAATCAGCCCCACTGCAATATAACTGATAGCCCTGACGGCCTTTGGTCCATAAAATTCATTAACAACATCTGTAATAATAAATTCTAATGGCCACAATAAAACACCGCAAGTAAGATTGAATGCCATGCCTTTTTGTCCGAAAATGGTGAAACTAAGTGGATGAACGCCTAGTAGTTTTTCAAAAGAAAATATCTTACCACCAATACATTCTGCTATAAGTGCGTTAGCTACAAAGAAGGCTGTTATGAAGATAAAAAGCTTTGACGACTTGTCTTTAAGAATGTTTGTTACCATAAATTTTAATACTATAGAAAGGATTTGACCTGAAATATATTCATGAGAAAAAACATTAAAGGTGTCTCATGGTTCAATAGTATTTTATTCTTTTCCTTTTGTAATAAATTCCCCACTAATAATTAAAATAATAAAACTATTAGCTGAATTAAGAAAATTATGAAATTAACTATAAAAAGCCATCGTGGAGTTTCTGCCTTATTTCTGAGAGTCAACAAAACAATACTCCAGATAATTAAAAGAATATTCAGAAAAAAGGCTACTCCCCATCCCAAAGTAATAATTATTGAATTAATATCCTGATTGCCTAAAAAATCTTTTGTATGCCTCACCAACAGACAATAAAGGAACAAGACATTACAAATAAATGCCACCCTATTGATAAATAAATGTAAATGCGAACGCATAAGTATAATTGAGATTGAAAAATAGCATTAATTTGCTGCCATATAAAACAATAATAATGAAGAATTTTAATTGGAAAGCAGTTTTGCCACATATTGTAGCCTTTCTTATCTTTTTACTTTTGTCGGTGTTTTACTGTAAGCCAGCTTTGGATGGCAAAGTTGTGGAACAACATGACGTACAACAATGGCATGGAATGTCTCATCAATCAATTTTGTTCAAAGAAAAAAATGGATATTATCCATTATGGACGAATAGTATGTTTGGAGGTATGCCTGCCTATCAAATTGCTACAGATACAAAAGATCCTCCATTAATTTATGTTTCGTATTTTCATAAAATGTTAACGCTGGGGTTACCGATACCCACTTACTATTTATTTTTCTGTTGTTTAGGATTTTATTTTTTATGTATTGTTATAGGAATAAATCCTTGGCTGAGTATTGCGGGTGGCATAGCATTCGGCTATTGTTCCTACGATCCAATCATCATTACCGCAGGGCATGACACTAAATTGTTATCAATAGCTTATGCTCCTGCTGTTCTTGCATCCTTACAATTATTATTTAAAAAGCGCTATTGGATAGGTGCTATTGCCCTAATAATTACTACTTCAGGCTTGTTTGGCCAAGCTCACCAACAAATTGCTTATTATGTTTTCTTGATGGGAATTATAATGTTTATTCCATTTATAATAAAAACAATAAAAGAAAGAGATTTCAAACATTTGGGGTTCACTATTGTTATTTCTGTAGTTTGTTCGACTTTATCCATTTTAGCAATTGCTAATGCTTACTTTCCTACCTACGAATATTCAAAGGAAACAATGAGAGGTGGAGGTAGTGGACTTACATTAGGTGGTGGTGAAAAAAAGAATAAAACTGCTGGGGGACTTGATAAAGACTATGCCTTTAAATGGAGTTACGGCATTGGCGAAACAATGACTCTTGTTGTGCCAAATGCTTATGGTGGTGGTAGTTCTACAGGCTTTGGAGAAGATTCTAAGGTTGCAAACCTTCTTCAAAATACTCCCGATATTCCTCAACAGGCAGTTCAACAATTATATCAGGCAGCTTCTGCCTATTGGGGAGATCAACCTGGTACATCTGGTCCTGTTTACTTAGGTGCATTTATTTGTTTGCTTGGTTTGGCTGGATTTATCCAATCTTCCAATAAAAATAAATGGTGGTTATTAGGCATTACAATTTTCGGAATCATACTCGCTTGGGGTAAAAGCTTTGAAGCAGTTAATTATTTCTTATTTGATTATATGCCCTTTTATAAAAAGTTTAGGGCTCCGTCAATGTCATTAGTAATGCCTCAATTGTCGGTTTCGATGATGGCAATACTCTTCATTAATGAGTTTTTAGACAAATTTGATTCTGCAAAGGAAATTGCAAAGGAGGAGAAGGACAAGTTCCTAAAAACTTTTTTAATTATTGCAGGTTCATTAGCAAGTTTGCTGATTGCCTTCTACTTATTCGCAAGTTTCAGCAATTCAAATACAGTAGCACTAAGAAAAAATCTGGAAAATGCCTTCAAATCAAACCCTGAATTCATCAGAAGTTATATGACTGCATGGATTGACGACAGAAAAGCCTTGTATTTGAAAGATATGTTACGCTCGCTTGGTATTATGGCCGTTGCTGTAGCTGCTTTATTTGCATATTCCAAAAAGTTTATCAAATCACCAATCGTTATTGCCGTATTCGTATTACTGGCAATCGCCGATTTATTACCAATAGGTACAAGATATTTTAATGAAAATAATTTTGTTGATACTGATACTTATGAACAGGCTTATCAGAAATTTAATGCCGACCTCCAGCTTGATAAAGACACGAGTTTTTATAGGGTGTTGAATCTTGCTTATTTTAACGGAAATAACTTTAGTGTTGATTTAAGTAATTCATTCAACGATGCACTTGCCTCTTATCATCATAATACAATTGGTGGATACCATCCCGCAAAATTATCTAGGTATAATGATTTGATTGAATTTCAGATTTATAAGAATATTCAGGCATGGGGAAGTAATCCGAATGCTAAAGACAGTTTCCCCGTCTTGAATATGTTGAACATGAAGTATGTTATTGTACCTGACCAAAAAGACCCTAAACAAACAACAGCAGTTGCTAATCCATATACTTTAGGCAATTGTTGGTTGGTTAAGGAAGTGAAATTTGTAAAGGATGCAAACGAAGAAATGCTTTCCTTGGATCATTTTAATCCTGCAACAACTGCTTTTGCAAATGAGGAGTTTAAGTCTATAGTTGGCAATCAACCTTCGTTTGATTCTACCGCTTCTATCAAATTTATTCAAAACAATAATGATTATATCAAATACGAAAGCAATGCAGCCTCTAATCAGTTTGCAGTTTTCAGTGAAATATATTATAGTCAGGGATGGAATGCATACATTGATGGGAAGAAAGTTGATTATTGCAGGGTGAATTATGTATTGAGGGGACTTCCTATACCAGTAGGTAAACATTTGATTGAGTTTAAGTTCGAGCCTTATTTAGTAAGTCTTGGAGACCAATTGTCTAAATATGCATCCTACTTATCAGTTTTGTTAATTCTGTTGTTTGCATTCTTGGAATGGAAAGATTGCAAGGCGGGATTAAATAAAAAATAGGACAATGGCATCTTATTTCCCATAGGCTGGTTGAAATTTATTATTCAATTATACTATTGGCAAACACTTTAAGATTCATTTCACCAACTGGTTAAATGATTCTACCAGTTGGAGATTTCATTTCCCCAACTGGTTAAATGATTTTACCAGTTGGAGATTTCATTTCACCAACTGGTTAAATGATTCTACCAGTTGGAGATTTCATTTCACCAACTGGTTAAATGATTTTACCAGTTGGGGATTTCATTTTACCAACTGGTTAAATGATTCTACCAGTTGGTGATTTCATTTTACCAACTGGTTTAAATGCCGATTACATAAGAAAAGTGGTATGTGAAGATTAATACTGAATAAAAATTATTTAAGAAATTAACAATGGAATTGTTTTTACCAATAAAAGATGAGTTAAGTAAACGCATACAATCTTCATGTGAGATATTGCACTATAGTATGGAGAGGCTGTCTATTGCTAATCTCGGTCTATCAACCCATGGACAGTTTTATTTTACTTCCCGTCATATAAAAAGGCTATTCTTTTCAATCGAATCAAGTGCCCAATTATTATACAATAGCATTCTTTTGACAAATAAAAAAGTTGAGGATGTGGTAGTCATGGATTATGGGGCAGGGATAGGAAGCCTCTATATTTTGGCAAAAATGATTGGTTGTAAACAAGTTATTTATAACGACCTCTTTGAAGAATGGAAAAATAATGGAAAACGAATTGCCGAAGCACTTTCTGTTGACATTGATGCCTATATTTTGGGAGATATTGACGATACATTATTGTACTTGGAGAAAGAAAAAATTAGTTGTGATGTCATCATCTCCCGCAATGTTATCGAACATATTCATAAGCTTGAAGACTTTTATTCTTTAATCAACAAATTTCAGCCTGAAGCAATTGTTTATTCCTCTACTAGTGCAAACTTTTACAATCCTGCAGTTAATCTGAAGCATGTGTTGATGCACTTGAAAATGGAAAAGCATTTTGCAAAAGACAGAATGAACATCATTAAAGGATATACACAAAAGTTATCCGAAAAAGAAGTTGCATTACTAACTAAAAAAACAAGAGGGTATAATATAGAAGGAATTAAACAAGCTATTGATTCATATATATCAACAAAAGAATTGCCTGCCAAAGCTTATTCTTATACCAATGCATTTGAACCAACATTGAATATTTGGTGTGAGAATTTGTTAGTCTTTAGTATTTATAAACAAAAACTTGCAGCCGGCAATTTCACTACTCAATTCAAGCCAGGTTTTTGGGATACGCATTATCCTGAAGCTTGGAAGAATGTTCCCGTTAAAATTTTAAATAGCATAATTAATGTAGTTGGAGATTTGGGTTTTGTACTTGCGCCTTTTATCTATGTCATTGCCATTCCTCAAAAGAAGATTAATAAATAAATTTTGGCAACCTTGAATCAACAAACAATCTCTATATCAATTATTTCTTATAACAGACCAAATGATTTATTGGCGTTGCTAAAAAGTCTTTCACTGCAAAATGATTTAGACAAATGCTTATGTGAAACCTTAATTCTCAATAATGCATCCACAGTTTCTTATAGTGCCATAGAGAAGTATGCGGATGAAAACCCTTTTTTGAAAATAAATTTTATTAATAGTAAAGAGAATTTAGGGGTAGCTAGGGGAAGAAATCGCTTGATGGAAATTGCAAAAGGAGATTTGTTATTTGAAATTGATGATGACATCGAATTTGTTCATCCTGATTCAATGATTAAGCTTTCCTCAGTTTTTGATAAGCAATTATTTAGCGAGGCAAATACGGCAATGATTACGACAAGGGTTCTTTATTATGATACAAAAGATGTTCAAATGACCGCCTTTCCGCATAAGAGTCCCGAAAAGTATTTAGAAAAAAACCAATTTCTAACAAGCTATTTTATTGGGTGTTCTCATATCTTGAAACGTTCAATCTTAAAGGAAACAGGCTTTTATCCCGATGACTTTCATTATGGAATGGAAGAATATGATTTAGGTTATCGTATTTTAAATGCGGGCTATACAATAGGTTACGATAATGAAGTAACGGTTGAACATAAGGAATCGCCATTAGGAAGGCAAGCAAACTATAAGAAATTGCAAATGCAATGGATTAACAAAAGCAAAGTGGCTTGGAGATATTTGCCGTTTATTTATTTCCTTACAACTTCCCTTGCTTGGGGAATTGAATATATTAGGAAAGCAAAGGGTAATTGGGGAACATTTTTTATTTCTATATTAGAAGTATTAAAAATTCCATTTCAAGAGAAAAGAAATGTGATTAGTAAAAATGCTTTAAAATATATGAAATCAGTTGAGGCAAGACCGTGGTACTAATGAGGAGTTATAGGTTTAAGGTATTAGGTTGTAAGTAAACTTTGGGTAAATGGTTTACATTATCTTATAAAAATGGGGTTTGTTTCGAAGTATAAGAGGCATTAATATTCCAAGTTTTATAATGTTTTCTGTATAACCTGCTACCCGTTTCCAATCGGAAAAAGGATTTTGAAATAAGAAAAGATGATGAAAGAAACTTACAATCGCAAAGAATGGTATTTCAAACAAATACATGAAGAAATGAAATAAGCACCATGCAATACCAAATTGCTTTCTTATTCTCACCATCTGCGAAACAATCAACTGTCTTCCTTTAATGTCAAAAAGATTCTTATATCCCTTTTCTTTCGATTTTGTTTCCTTGTTTACAGTTTCACCTTGAAGATGAATGGAATGAAGATTTCCAAATACACATATACTGCCCACTTTTCCTAAACGATAGCACCACTCAATTTCTTCGGAGTACAAGAAGAAGTCTTCATCAAGCATTCCTGCTTTTTCAATTGCCTCTTTCTTCGCCATAATAAAGGCTCCGTTAATCCAATCAACTTTTTGTTCAGCAACTATATCTTGGATGTTGGTCTTTTTCACTTTCATTCCAAAGGCAATTGCCCGAAGAATATCTCCCAAATAAGGAAGAGGAAGCAAGTGATTCAATCCACCTGCCATGAAGAAACTGCCCGTAATCTGAGGCGAAAAATCAGGATTCAATAATTGAACACTTGCCGCAATATGAGAATTTTTTGAAAGCTGGGAATAACAGGCTGCAATAGCATCTTCTTGGATAATCATATCAGGATTAAGTAATAAAACTGTTTCGCCATTAGATTGTCTGATTCCTTCGTTATTAGCCCTTGCAAAACCAGCATTATACCCCATATCAATCCATTTGACAAAAGGAAATTGAGAAAGAATCGATTCTTTACTATTATCATTAGAGGCATTATCAACTACAATCCATTCAAAATTAGCATAAGAATCAAATACCATAGCACTATGGATACAGTCCGAAATGTATTCGCTTGAACGATAATTGACAATGATAATAGAAAGTGCCATGTGGAATTAGATTACTTAGTTCTAGTAATGAAACAAAGAAACATTAAAAATTTGGAAAGAGGACCAAACTTCAATAATGTAAGGGGTAAGTATTGTTGCCATCGAAGCATTCGTTGAAGAGGTGTAGGTATTTCAGTATTCCATCCTGCATTCAATATGTCTTCCTCTTTTCTGATGCTTACATTTCTTAATAATCGCCAATAGTAATCATAAACCCAAACATTGTTTAGTATCTCTAATCCATGCTTATTTAGCACATACAAATTTTCAGGGATTTCTACTTCTCTAATCCGTGATGTGGTTTTAGTTACCTGAAGGCTGCTTATACCAACATTTATCAAAGGCATATTTAAATAAATAAACTGGCAATTTTGTTTGAGAACACTGATGTATGCTTCAAAGTCAACAACCCACTTTAAGTTTTCATCATAATTAAAACTAAAACCCCTTCTATGCATGATTACACTAGGAGGTCCGATAATATTCTTACGAAACAGATGCAATGGATTTTTCTTAATAAGCACCATTCTATTGTTTTTCGCAATAACTGTCTCAATTTGGTTGGTTTCAACATCTACATTATTATATGCACTAAATACAAATTGAGCAGAAGGATTATTTATTAAAGTGACAACCATTACATCCAAAGCATGCTCTGAAACCAACCAATCATCATCGTGAATCAATTTAATAAAGTCTCCTTTTGCCTGCTTCATCGCAAAGTTCCAATTAGCAGGAGTCCCAAGAGAAGGCGTATTCTTGAAATAGGAGATAGTTAGTTTATCCTTGAATTGATTAATGAAATCTTTCACTGTGTCATCGGGACTATCATCAGAGATAATCACTTCAAAGTTTGTATAGGTCTGAACAAGTAAGGATGCCAATAATCTTTCCAAGAAACTTGTATTCTTATAAGCTGGGATGCAGATAGAAACTAGGGGTTTAATCATTACCGACATAAGACTATGATATTAGTTGAGCGAAAGTTGCTAAATGAAAAGGTGGAACAATTTCCTGTTCAATCACTTTAAACCCAACGTAATTCAGCATTTCCTTAACTACATCAGTACTAAAGACATGATGATGAGCGCATCTGTTAGTCAGATTGTTTTCTAACCTTATCTTGAAAGCATCAGCAGATATATATCCAATATCATTATTTATGTCATGAAGTGATAATATTTCATCAAAATGTGTTGTATCAGATTCATTAATCCCATTCTGAAAATATTCAAGAATATGATTAAACGTAGTAAAAGGTCTATTGATATCAAATGTGGTTTCTTTATAAGGCAAAATAAGTATCAGACTACCATTAGGTTTCAATATTCTTTTCCATTCAAACAATGCTTGTAAAGGATTTGCTACATGTTCAAGACTATGGCAAGAAAGTACAAAGTCATACTTTTTATCATCGATTTTCTTTAAATCAGTTGCCTCTTCAATATATTGGTATCCTATTTTATTTTTAAAATAATGATAATTCATCCCTTCATTGATACTTCCCTCCCATACAGTCTCTGTACTAAAATTTGCGACATCAATTTGCTTTCCAAACAAATAAACTGGGAAATACCCTCCCAAAGAAAAGAAGGTACTTGGTCCACCAATCTCCAATCCATTACAATTAGTTAGAGTCTTTGAAAGTTTAATCCACTTTCTTTTACGAGGTTGTTTTAAATATGAAATTAATGTGTATAAATAAGGAAATAATTGCATAAAAATTATTATGTCTGCAAATTAAACCACTTTTAAAGTTATGAAAAAATAATAAATCCAAATAGCCTGATTAGAATAAATTATTGCTTCAAATTAAAAGTAATATTTACTTCATTTTGAAAAAATACTGTCGTAATATAAATTTAGATACTTTCGAGCCTCATGAAAGTTGCAGCTACCGTAATATTATATAACCCTGATGTAAATTGCTTACACAATATTAATTCGTACATAAGTAAGATTGGTCATTTATACATTTATGACAACTCGGCTTTGGCAACAATAGAAATATTCGATTGGGCTATTGGTCAACCCCATGTGAGTTATTTTCATTCCGGTATCAATGAAGGAATTGCAAAGCGACTAAACGAAGCAATAAAAAGAGCTATAGAGGATGGATATGAATGGCTGTTGACAATGGATCAGGATTCCTTTTTTGAAGAAAATGAAATAAATAAATACTTCAAGTGTTTCACTAAAGTTCTAGATAAGACAATTACTGCCATGATAGGTGTAAATGTGGACGAAAAGTTGGATGATTCATTTGAATTGAGTAGTGGTGCAAATGTTGAACACCTAATCACTTCAGGTAGTATCGTCAATTTGGAAATAGCAAAGAATATTGGTGGCTTTGACGAAGATTTATTTATTGATGAGGTTGATTGGGAATATTGTTTCCGAGCCATTTCAAAAGGTTATTCCATAATAAAGTTGTCCAACGTTTTTATGCAACATAAAATTGGGGAAGTTTATTATTTTTTGTCTTTGAAGACATTCAAGAAAACCCCAAGAACACTACATAATCCTTTGAGATTGTATTATATGGTTCGCAACTATTTTTATGTTGCAGAGAAGTACCACAAGCAATTTAAACAAAGTGCAGCTTTTCGAAGAAAGACACTATTGAACAGGATTAAGAATAATTTGCTTTATAGTAATAGACGATTTGAATCCATTAGAAATATAAAAATTGGATATTTGGATTATAAGAAAAATAAAAAAGGGAAATACAATCACTGATAAATTGGTTCCCCCTTTTAACCTTTTATTGATAATTTCATTATTTTTTTAATCCCTCATTTTCTTAACTATTATATCTTGCCTTTGAAATTTGTCACAAATGTTTCATGATTTTTACCATAAAACTTTTTCTTTACTTGTTCCCAAATTGATAATTTTCTTAGTGTAGGGTCATCCATCATATTAATTGTTTCATGGCCTTTTTGTAAGTGAAAGGGCGGATTCCGATATTTTTTTTCAAATACTATAATACTGTCATAAAAAGAAATACTATTTATATTCCTAGTTATCTCGTTTGAAATTAATTTAGGCTCATTTTTAATGTGCCCGTCATATAAAGAATCGATTAAGTTTTTGGAAAACTCGATAAAACTGTTTTTATTTTTATACCCACCAAAGAATTCATACCAATAAGAAGTGTGAGTATCTTCAACCATGTAAACCCCCCCTTCTTTAACTTTGGAAAAAAGGCAATTAAAAGAAACCTTTTGCTGAATCATAGAATGCCCACCATCGTCTAAAACAATATCAAGTTCAGGAATCTCTTTTTTAAGTTTTTCAAGAAAGTCGGCGTCACTTTGACTACCAATAAAGATTGTTGTATTTTCTTCTTCCAATTCCTTGCATGCAGGGTTAATATCTATTGCATAGACATGAACTTGATTTCCAAAGTATTCTTTCCACATCTGAATAGAGCCACCATGTGCAATACCTATTTCAAGAATATTCACTTTTTCTCCAATATATTTTGAAAAATATCTATCATATATCTCAAAATAATGATCCCATTTATGGATTAGTTTTCCAGTATGTCCATAAAATATCTCTCTAGTGCTCTTCATTTTTTTATCCCTTTAATAATAAGGTGGCAATGCTACAAAAATAATTTGTAATACACGAAAAATAGATAGATAAGTTTGGTAATGACTAATTGGGGTTTGCTCAATAACTAAAAAGCCTTTGCTAGTTGACCCCTCCTATTGTTGAGTCCAATAATGCTCATTCTAACATCTTAATCAATAGTAACACTCCTTCGAAGATGTTGTCAAAAATAAATGGATTATTAGCATATTGAAAGGCTTTTACTTAATATTATGCCTTTTATTATTGTTTTAAGAAAATCGACAATCCTTTTTTCATTCTGAGTTTCTAGAAGAGGGTTTGAAATATTTAAATTACTTGCCCTTCAAATGACTGCTAATTGCTATTTTTTAATAATTATAATGATAAATCGAAATAATTCAAACCATCATATAAGGCATACCTAAAGATGGAATTTTTTCAAAAGTGAGGATTTCGCTCACTTCTTCACGAATATCTTCATAGGTGAATAAGGATGGTTTCTTAAATATGACACTAAAAAAAAATTGTGAAACTCTAATTATTCCAAAAACATTACAGTCAGTACTTAACACAATGAATGCGGAATAATTTGAATTATTATAGCTAATTAAAAAAGTAAAAAGAAAATTAATTTTGTTTAATACAAATACATACCTTCGTTCAAAATAATATTATATGCAAATAGATTTCATCAGCAACTTCTTAAAATCAGTACTAAGAAGACTTCTTTTCACAGCAATCTTTATGGGTTCATTACAAGTTTATTGTCAAGTAAATTTAAATAATGGTCTTTTGGCTTACTACCCTTTTAACGGAAATGCCATTGATTCGAGCGGGAATGGTAACAATCCAAGCTTTAACAATGCAATTCTTACAACTGACAGGTTTGGAAATGCCAACAGTGCCTATTCTTTTGATGGTAGTAGTAGTTATATGCAGATACCCAATAGTTCGTCCTTGAATGCCCAAAGTACATTATCAATTAGTCTTTGGGTTAAAGTTAATGGTTTTTATCAAGGGAAATGTTCTGGAAATTATTTGTTGACTAAAGGGTTACAATCATCTTCTGGTATTTATGATGCTGTTTTTGGAAATTCACCTTATGGAACTCTTTTTAATATCGACTTCTGTACCTCTCCTGCTGATACAAATCATGAATCATTTTATGGTGCTGGTGTAGGTGATTATAACACTTTCACTCCTCTTATTCATTCTAATAAGTGGTATCATATTGTAATCGTTTATGATACTACCAAATCTTATTTATACGTTAACAATGTATTGGCAATAACTGGTGTCGGTCAACCATCATTCTCAAATTCATACGATTTATTTTTCGGCAGGTATGACCCAAGTCAGCTAGATCCATTTTGGTTCAATGGTGTTTTGGATGATATTAGAATTTATAATCGAGCAATTTCAAGTGACGAGGTTTCTGCTTTATATACAGAGCCAAATCCAATACCTTCGAATGATTGTAAAATCAGTAATAACACTCAATTAGTGATTAAGTCGGATACAGGAAATAGAAGCGGCTATGAAGTGGATAATCTGACTAACCTAAACCCGTATCTAATTGATACAACTTTGGGTTCTGTACGTCTTTTTGCTTGGACTAACAACGGTGCATATTATAATTATCGGTCATTGATGCAATATAAATTGGCTTCAATACCCAAAAATGCAGTAGTTAATAGTGCAAAGCTTTATTTGTATGCCAAAAACAATGGTACAACCGAAGGAGTTCCAGGATCACCTACTTACGGAACTCAAAATACCGTATTGCTTCAAAAGTTTACTTCACCTTGGCTAGCAGCAACTACATCTTGGTATAACCAACCTAATGTAGATGTGGCATCTCAAAAGGTATTAGAACAAAGTTCAAGCATAAGTCAAGATTATGTCGTTGACGTCACTGATTTTGTTCAGACCTGGGTAAATAAACCTGATAGTAATTTTGGTTTTGTGATGCGTATGCAAACAGAAGACAATCCTTATAACTCAATGATATTTGAAGCAGGAGCAGCAGCCGACTCCACAAGAAACATGAGATTGGAAATTTGTTATACAGTTTCTTCGAGTCTTCCTGTTACTTTAAAATCATTTAACGCCACTTCAATTAATAGTCATAATATTCAAATTAACTTCTCTACTTCTGATGAAACTAATTTGTCGGCAACCATCATCGAAAGAAGCTATGACGGAATCAACTTTACAAAAGATGAAGTTATTAACCCTAAAGAAAGCTCTGGAATCAACCAATATAGTTTCATTGATAAAACTGATGGCATGTCATCTCAAGTATTCTATAGACTGAAATTGATTAATAAAGATGGTAGTTTCAAGTATAGTAATGTAATTAATGTAACTGGACTGGAAAGTAATGAATCCCTGACTTTAGAGGCATTCCCTAATCCATTTAGTAATAACAACCTGAAACTAAACATTTATCTACTTAATGATGAAGCTTTGACTATTCATGTTTTTGACATTAATGGTCGTATGATTTCAGAACAAAATTTGCATGGTTCAAAGGGTCTAAGTTCTTTATCAATACCTACCTTAACTTATGCTAAAGCTGGAATTTATTCACTTCGTATTACCTGTGGGAACAGCGTTTTGTTGAAGAAGATAATAAAGATACAATAGAAGTTATTAAGTATATTTTCTTAAAAACTGCCATATGAAATTTAATTTTCTTATGGCACTTTTATTTTTAAAGAATCAAAGACAACTATTTTATGTTACTATCATACATGCTGCATATTTGCAGATGACAATTGAAATTACTAATCCAACAACTCCTAGTTCAAAGGCAATGCCTCATGGTCATAGCTTTTTTTTGGAAACCTGCACAGCAGCGGCGGGTCTTGCAGAAAAGGATATTGTGATTGGAACAGGTGTATATGTTACGACCGCAAAGCATATTATTAAATTCCAAGCAAGTGATAAAAGTAAGACATGCTACAGAGGGGAAGCTATGAAAATGGACTCATCAACAATATCCAGTAAGTGTTATTTTAAGCAAAGTGATTTCTTAAATGATTTGAAAAGAAAAAAGTTCAGAAAAGGTTTAGGTCAATTGACTTGCAGCCTTTTTTATTTTAGACTCGTAGGCAATGCTTTCATCCCTTTCATTTCACACTGTATATTGTGCCTTTTTCCTTCTAAAATCACTCATTCCTCACAAAAAATGTTATTTATTATTGCGAAATAAGAATAAAAAGTATTTGGTGACTGAAATGTTATTAAACTTGCATTGTTTTTAATCAAACAGTTTCTTGATGCGTATAATTTTAAATTAATAACTTCATTCTTGTTGGTCGTATTTTACACCACAATCGTTGACAATTATTTTCCTTTTACATTTTAACAATGCGCAAATTACTTTTAATTATTTTTTTTCTTTTTGCCCTAAAGGCATTTTCTCAATCTCAACCTTTCAATAACGAATGGATTGATTTCAGCAAGACTTATTACAAGTTCAAGGTGGGTTCATCCGGCTTATTTAGGATTAATCAAACGTCTTTGACAACAATCGGTTTGCAAAACACACCTGTTGAACAATTTCAATTGTGGCGTAATGGCAAACAAGTGCCTTTATATACAACGATTGCCACGGGCGTAATGGGTGGCAATGACTACATGGAATTTTGGGGTAAGAAAAATGATGGCAAACCCGACAAGTATTTATATAAGGATACTTCCTATCAATTGAGCGACAGGCTGAGTCTGCAATCCGATACTGCGGTATTTTTCCTCACGGTAAATCCATCCCCTACGGCTACTAACCCTAACCTGAGGTTTGTGGATTCGTCGAATATTATTCCTACAAACCCTCCTTCGCCCGTTCCTTATTTTACTTATACACAGAATTTTGATTTTCAACAGAACATCAATCCCGGCAATGCCGAAAATGCGGGTGAATATGTGTATTCTTCTTCTTATGATAAAGGGGAGTTTTGGAGTTCTCAACTGATGCAATATGGTTCGCCACTATCGGTTCCATTGAATAATCTCTATGCCGCCTCTACGGGAGGAACTGCTACTTTGCAGGCTGGCGTAGTGGCTACTATCATTGGCACAAGAACCATTCAAATCAGCTTTAACAACGACAATGTAAATGTGGTGAGCGGAACACTTTCGGATAATTCAGATCTTACGCCGGGTGTTTTTTCTAATACTAATATCCCATTAGGTACATTGAATGGCTCACCCACAAGCCTGAATATCAAGATGACTCCATCAGATCCTACTCAATATCCTTACGATGCAGTGGTTTGCAATTATATCAAACTCACCTATCCACGTCTATTTAATTTTGGTGGGCAGACGAGCTTCTTTTTCAACTTACCTGCTTCTACCTCAAGCAATTATCTAGTGATTTCCAATTTCAATTCTGGAACTGCGACACCTGTTCTTTACGACTTTACAAACCAACTACGTTATCACGCAAACACAAGTGTATCAGGTCAATTGCAGTTTCTATTGCCAGAAAGTGCAACTACTAGAGAGTTTTTGTTGGTAAGTGAAGATGCAACTGTCAATAGTATCAATACGGTGACAGCTTTTCAACAAAAGAACTTCACTAATTTTATCACACAGTCCAATCAAGGGGATTATCTGATTATCTCCAATAAGATTTTAGGGCTTACAAGTGGGGGGGCTGTTGATAATTACCGTGCGTATAGAAGTATTTCGGGGCTCTACAATCCTAAAGTTTATGATATTGATGAGTTGGTGGATCAGTTTGCCTTTGGAATTAAGAAGCATCCACTCAGTATCAAGAACTTTATCCGCTATGCAAATAGTGTCTTTAGCAAGAAGCCATTGTATGTGTTCATCATTGGTAAAGGGGTGACTTATGATCAATATCGCTTAAACCAAAGTTCGCCTTATGCCGATGCACTCAATCTAGTACCAACATGGGGATGGCCGGCTTCGGACGAGTTGCTTGTTTCACCAAATATGGATCCTAGTTCTACGATTGGATATGGCAGATTGTCGGCAGTGACTGCAAATGAAGTGACTACTTATCTTACCAAAGTAAAAGAGTACGAGGCGCAATCTAGCAATGCACAAACCATCGAGGCAAAGGGATGGATGAAAAATATAATACATGTTGCAGGAGCAGACGACCCTTCACTGAACTCAACCCTGATAGGTTACCTCAATGGTTATCAGAATATTATTACGACTCCTTCATTCGGTGCCAATGTTTACAACTTTAATAAAACAACAACAGGACCTGTTACGGCAATTGCCAATACACAACTGAACAACCTGATGACAAATGGGGTGAGTCTTGTAACCTATTTTGGTCATGGTTCTTCTTCTGTATTGGATTATGCCAACCTCAACGACCCTAATACATTTAATAATACCGGCAGATACCCCATGTTTATGGTGGATGGCTGTAGTGTTGGGGACTTTTTCGACTTTGACACTTCCCGCTTCATCAACTATACCTCTATTGCTGAGAAATACATCTTTGCTAATGAAAGGGGGGCTATTGGTTTCATTGGAAACTCCCATTTTGGATTGACCAATTATCTTGATACCTATACAACAGGATTCTATAATTCCCTGAATAACCAAGGGTATAATAGTCCTGTATCCTTAAATACGATGGCAGGTGTGGCAGCGTTGAAATCTGGTGATGGCAACAATTTTAATGATTATTATACCCGTACCCATGCCGAAGAAACGATTCTTGCAGGAGATCCCGCCATTAAAATATATGCAAGTGTAAAGCCTGATTTTGTTGTCGAACAGTCTGATGTTGTCATTAGCCCATCAATCATTTCTGTTTCCGACAAGCAGTTTAAGGTAACAGCTTATTTGTATAATATTGGCAGGTTTACTAGCGATTCTTTTGTCAATGTATTGATACAACGGGTTTATCCCAACGGTACAACTGCCGTTTTATATAATCAACGTAGGGCAAATTTTGCCTTCGAGGATTCGGTTACATTAACAGTTCCTATCCTTCCTTCAAGAGACAAGGGCTCCAATAAGATTATTGTAAGTATCAATAATGACAAGGCGATTGATGAAATCACTTTTAGTAACAATTCTGTCAATTCCACATTTGCCATCTTCGACAATGGAATTACACCTGTTTATCCCTATCAATTTGCGATTGTCAACAAACCAAATATTCAGTTTGTAGCTTCTTCCGCAAATCCTATCAGTCCAATGGCAACATATTCTATGGATTTGGATACAACGGCTTTGTTCAATTCACCTCTTAAAGTTACTAAGACTGTTTCTTCTGTTGGTGGGGCAATCAGTTTCAATCCAGGCATCACCTTTACCGATAGCACCGTTTATTATTGGCGTGTGGCGGAAGTTCCTGCAAGTGGAAGTCCTTATGTTTATAGCAACAGCAGTTTTGTTTATCTGAAAAACAGTTCAACAGGCTTCAATCAATCTCATTTATACCAACATCTGCAATCTACGATGAGCAGAATGTATTTGGATAGCACTAGCAGGCAATGGCAATATTTGCCCGACAGCAATAATATTCTAATCAAGCAGGCTGTTTTTTCTCCCATTGAAAACGAGGAGCAATATTTTCAAACAGATATCAACGGTTTGTGGGGGCCAGCAAGTGCTTGTGTGGGTCATTCCCTCATTTTCAACATCTATGATCCAGTAACACTGCAACCATTATACAATCAGCCAGTTCCTTCCACTGTTCAATCAGGCAATCTAGGAGGCTTTATGGGTAGTGCCTATTATTGTTACGCAAATGATACCTATAAAGATAGGGCTTGGAATTTTGAGTTTCAGATGATTGATACTTCTGGACGAAGGCCTGCAAGGGATTTCTTAAATTGGATTCCCAAAGGGTATATTGTTACTGCAAGGTTGAATTATGATGACCCGATACCTTTGGTGGATGTATGGAAAGGTGATTCTGCCTATTATGGAGTAAACAACACCTTGTACAGTACCCTTAAATCTTATGGGTTTACAGCGGTGGATTCCTTTAATAAGCCAAGAATCTTTGTATTAATTTTCAAAAAGAATACGCCTTCTTTCCATCCGCAATGGTTGTTTAGTAATGGACTCACCGATGCCATTCAATTAAGTATCAATGTGGCTACATCCGATTCGTTGGGTTATATCACCTCACCACAATTTGGTCCGGCAGCATCATGGAACATGCTGAAATGGAGAGGTTCTACTTCTGAAATAAAGCCCGGCGATGTGGTAAATGTCAATGTAATTGGAGTTGACACATCCGGTAATCAAACACAGTTGATGACCCTTGACCAAACAAAACAGGATGTGGACATATCTTCCATCAATGCCTCAACCTATCCGTACATCATCCTATCTATGCGTAATGCGGATAGCATCAATCTTACCCCTTATCAATTGCGTTATTGGCGTTTGTTGGCAAATCCAGTTCCTGAGGGTGCTTTGGCAGGTAATCTCAAATATTTATTTACAGATACCATTAATAAATACACCAATACGGATACCTTTAATGTTGGGCAAACAATTAATGCCTCTATAGCCTTTAAGAATATCAGCGATACTAGTTTCAGGGATAGCTTATTGGTAAATATGCAAATTGTAGATGCCAACAATAATACGACTGTTCTTCCGTTTGGCAAGCTGAAAAAACTTGCACCCGGTGATTCTGCCCTTATCTATACCTCGTTTGATGCCACAAAATATGTTGGGGCAAATACATTTTCAATTAATGTTAATCCTAACAACAATCAACCGGAGGAATACCACTTCAATAACTTCCTCTACAAAAGTTTCTATGTCAATGGAGATAAGTCACCTCAGTTGGATGTGACATTTGACGGTGTTCATATACTGAATAATGATATTGTTTCGAGCAAGCCTGCAATCAGAGTCAAGCTTTATAATCAAGCCAAGTATTTGTTATTGAATGATACTTCTTTGGTAACAGTGCAGTTGTTATCTCCTGATGGAACTTTAAGGCAGATAAAGTATGATGGGGATACGTTGCGATTTACTCCAGCATCTTCCTCAGCCACGGAGAATGCGGCTATTGTGGATTATACGCCACATTTGATTGAAGATGGTACTTACGAATTGTTGGTAACAGGAAAAAGTCGTTCTGGTTTAACGGCAGGTTCGCAACAATATTTGGTGAAGTTTCAGGTCATCAATACTCCCGCCATCAGTAACGTTTTCAATTACCCTAATCCCTTTACAACCTCTACTGCTTTTGTATTTACACTGACAGGAAGCGAAGTTCCGCAGAATATCAAGATTGAAATACTTACGGTTACAGGAAAAATTGTTAAGGAAATAACAAGGGAACAACTAGGGAATTTGCATATTGGAAACAATATAACTACCTATAAATGGGACGGAACGGACATGTTTGGAGCCAAATTAGGCAATGGAGTCTATATATATAGGGTTGTTACTCGATTGAATGGGAATAGTATTGGCGAATATCCGACAGGCAATCCGCAACTTGGAGGAGTAAATACCGACCAATATTTTAAGGGAGGTTACGGAAAGATGTATCTGATGCGATAACTTCGCAGCCATGCAAACAGTAGGAATAGGGACAAGAGTCCTCAACTTTTTAATAGACACCATCATTATTACCATCATCAGCGCATTATGCTATCATGGATGGAATGTGTATGTATTCTTCTACGGTTATCGGGGATTTAACTTTGGATGGTACTTCTTTGGAACGATATTTATCTACTATACGCTGTTCGAAGCCCTTTTTGCCCGAACTCCAGGCAAATGGGCTTCTTACAGTAAGGTGGTTGACAGACAAGGGAAAAGACCTTCTTTCTTTAGTATCCTAATCCGGAGTCTTACAAGGATTATCATCATTGATATGTTCTTCATACCTTTTCTAGATAAGACCCTTCATGATTATTTCAGTAAGACAGAAGTAGTTGAAGCGTAGAAGAGTGATGAACTATGAATTATGAGTGATGAGTTTGAGGAGGAGAAGAGTCTAGGTAAAAATGTTAAATAAAGTAAGAACTTAAACTGAGAATACAATTAAATAAACCTTGTGTTCCTTATAGTAAAATCTTTAATAATAAAATATTCGCAACAAATAATAGTATGGCAAAAATTGGAATTAATATAGTAACAGGAAGTCTGCAACAGGCAGAGATTATTGTGGGCATTGACTTGGGAACTACAAATAGTTTGGTGGCAACGATTCATCCTGACACAAAACAGCCTATTGCACTAAAAGAATTTGATAATAGCAGCCTTGTTCCGAGTATCGTGCATTTCGATTCTTTTGGCAATGCCTCTGTAGGCGAAGAAGCAAAGCAGTTTTTGGAAACAGAACCTCAAAATACAATCTTTAGTGCAAAGCGTCTGATGGGTAAAAGCTACAATGACGTAAAAAATAATGCAGATTTCTTTACCTATAAGGTCATTGATGACAATACAGATAGTTTGGTAAAGGTTCAAGTGGGAAGTCAATTTTATTCGCCAATTGATTTATCCTCTTTTATCCTGAAGGAATTAAAGAAGCGGGCAGAACATATCTTGAAGACACCCGTTACTAAAGCCGTCATTACTGTTCCTGCTTATTTCAACGATGCACAACGGCAGGCAACGAGGGATGCAGGAAAATTGGCAGGACTCGATGTGTTGCGCATTGTGAACGAACCTACTGCCGCTGCCTTGGCGTATGGGCTGGGATTGGAAAAAGATGAAGAGAAAACAATTGCAGTATATGATTTGGGAGGTGGCACTTTCGATGTGTCAATACTCCGTATCACTAGTGGGATATTTGAAGTATTGAGTACAAATGGAGACACTTATTTAGGTGGTGATGACTTTGACAGATTGATTATTCAGCATTGGCTGAAAAAAATCGGGATGACTGAAGAAGAAATGCACAACAATAAACAATTGGCTCAAACACTTCGTTTGATTGCTGAAGAAGCAAAGAAGCATTTGAGTAACCATGATAGTTTTGAATTTCCATCTTCGAGTCTTTTTCCTTACACCTTAAGCCTTACTACCGAAACCTTTAAGTCCTTGATTCAGCCTTTGGTTGAAAAAACAATTAACAGTTGCGTCAATGCCTTGAAAGATGCAGGTTTAAAAACTACAGATATTGATACCGTTGTGATGGTGGGGGGGAGTACCCGTGTTCCTGCTGTAAAGAATGCGGTGAGTAAATTTTTTGGCAAACCCGTAAATGATTCTGTGAATCCTGATGAAGTGGTGGCATTAGGAGCAGCGATTCAGGCGGATATACTGGCTGGAAATAACAAAGACTTTTTATTGCTAGATATAACTCCTCTAAGTCTTGGATTGGAAACAATGGGTGGATTGATGGATGTATTGATTCCCCGTAATTCGAAGATCCCTACAAAAGTGGGCAGACAATATACCACTTATCAGGATGGACAAAGTGGAATGCGGATTTCTGTTTTTCAGGGAGAGAGGGATTTGGTAAAAGACAACCGCAAATTGGCAGAGTTCAACCTGACTGGTATTCCTGGAATGCCTGCAGGTTTGCCGAAGGTAGAAGTAGGTTTCTTGATTAATGCCGATGGAATATTAGTAGTAACAGCCAAGGAATTGCGTAGTGGTGTACAACAAAGTATCGAAGTGAAACCGCAATATGGATTGACAGATGCTGAGGTAGAAAAAATGCTATTGGATAGCATCACTCATGCAAAAGATGATATTCAGACCCGTGCCTTAGTAGAAGCCCGCACAGAAGGAGAACAACTATTGAATGTTACGGAGAAATTCCTGACAAAGAATGCAGTATTGATATCTAAGGAAGAATTGCTATTAACCGCACAGGCAATGCAAGCACTGCAACTGGCAATTACAATGGAAGACAAGAACCTGATTCAAACAAAAACAGAAGAACTCAACGAAGTGACTCGCCCCTTTGCCGAACGTGCAATGGATGCAGCAATTAGTGGGGCGATGAAAGGTCAAAATATAATGGGATAGTGTTACCTGCTATTTACTATCCTTAACTAGTTTTCTTAAGATTGCCCACTGTTTCAAGGCGTCCCTTGATTCTACGGCAGGATAACCCAATACCTTTTTGCCTGCTTCAACATTGCTCATCACTCCGGATTGGCCACCAACAAGAACGCCACTCCCGAGTGTTACGTGATCGCCAATGCAAGCACCACCACCAATAATAACACCATCCCCCAAAGTAACTGAACCTGCAAGCCCACTGCTGCCTGCCATAATGCAGCATCTACCCATTTTACTATTGTGTCCAATCTGCACTAGATTATCTATTTTGCACCCATCTCCAATGACGGTTGAACTAAATTTACCTCTATCAACACAAGTATTTGCGCCAATTTCAACTCCATTACCAATTACGACATTGCCAATATGAGGAATTTTGATGAGACCTTTCCCATCAGGACTCGGACGAAATCCAAAACCATCAGCACCAATACTGACATTTGAATGAATGATACAATAACTACCCACTACACATTTTTCCCTAATAACCGTTCCCGACCAAATTGTGGTAGCATTCCCGATTGTAGAATTATCGAAGATTGTAACGTTAGGATAAAGTATTGCACCATCACCAATGGTTACATTTTTGCCAATATAACAGCCTGCACCAATCTTACAACCACTACCAATTTTTGCTGTTGAATGAATAACCGCAGTCAAATGAATATCTTCTTCAAAGACGGGACCATCTTCAATAAATATTTCCAACAATTGCGCCATTGCAATATCTGCGTTTTTTACTTTAATCACTGCCCTGTTTTCGCCAGGTTCAATGTCAAAATCTTCGTTTACAATTGCGACACTAGCCTTCGACATTTCCCATTGCTTTATATATTTCTTACTGCCAATAAAAGTTATTTGGTTTTCGTTAGCCAAATCTAATTGTTCGGGACTTGTAATAACAAAAGTGGTATTTCCTACAATAATACCTTTTATTGTAGCATTAATTTCTTCAATTGAGAATGCCTTCATGTTTATAATTTATGATAATTTTGAGGCGTATAGATAAGGAAAAAGTTTCACATAGCATTTTTTATTTTTTACACTATGTCAATTTGAGTTAAAACATCCATTTTGCAGAAGAGAAAATGAAGCTAAAAGTCTATTTGAGCTAATGAATTTAAAACCAAAAATCAAAGCCTGATTAGGTATGAATGACTAACCTCTATTCGTCATTACTAAACAATTCTAGTCAATTGCAATATTCTTTTTAACTCCAAAGATTGCTGCTCTATTTTCAATGTCAATGACTGATTCGGTTTGAAGTATTAATTTGTCAGTGTTATAGGCAAAAACCATTACAGGTACGGTGTATCTTTCCCTTTGGGTATATTCTGCAATCATTTCAATCAGTACTTCATCGTTGATTGTCGAGTGGGTTTTATGATATTTCCATAAGAGTTCGGGACTGACTTCGCCAAAATAAATAGTGGTTGTAGGTTGATTGACCACATTATTTGCCCATTGATTAAGAATAGGATTTTTGTCTATCACCTTCTGAACGGAAGCAATCAGTGGCATCAACTTAGCTTTGAAATTCTTTATTCCACTTCCTTCCTTATAACATTGAATTGCCCAATCGGCGGCCTCCCTTCTAAAATCTTCTAATTGAGTATCAAGTTGTTCTTTTAACCTCTTCATTTCGGGAAGGGTGAGCATGTTTAAATCAGGTATCCTGAGACACTCTATCAGAAAAGGCTCGTCTTTCTTGATTTCATTAATTTTTCTTATGCAACCTTTTTTAAAAAGGTCTTCATGATAAAAACTTTCAGGCAAGAGCCAAATTGCTCTGTCAACGGCTCTTGCAGGTTCTATATTTTTAAGGATATCCACCGCATGCAAACAATCGGGTGTTGATTTCTTTGTATCCTGAAAGAAGTAATACTCGAATTTCCCTAATTCAGCCAATGTCATCAATCCATAATATCCTACTTTCTTCATGCCTTCGTCAAAGTCGTTAATCCAATTATTCATGATGTGTTCCATATCCTTTTCCATCTTTATTGCCAGGATTAAAAGATTTTTAGGGAGATGCTTCATAGATTTTTTTTGCTTTTCAAACTTGAAATATCCTTCAAAGGCTTCTGCAGAACCAGGGTCACTCTTGCTAAATTGATATACTATAAAAACCTTTCTATGCATCGATAACTTGCGGAATCGTTGTTCCAAGAACGAGAGCATGACTGAAACACCCACCAAATCGAATTTATTGCTTAAAAGAAAGCCAGTTCTTATTTGGAAAACATTGGAAGGATCCATTAATTCATTATCTGGAAAATCAAATTGAAGACAGTGCATACATTTATTTTGTGTAATGGTAGTCAATTAATAACGAAATGAGAGATAATTATTGCATTAATCCATCTTTATTGACATTTAATCATTAATTTTTTATTGCCTACTCGCTTGCAACTGTTATTTTTGCGCTTCGCTAAAGGAAATTAGTGCTATTTTATTTTTTAAAAAAGTTTTTGGATGCAAAGGGATACAGTGGTTTTTGGCCTGATTAATCAGGAGTTGGAACGTCAACGTCATGGGATAGAGTTGATTGCGAGTGAAAATTTCACTTCATTGCAGGTAATGCAGGCAATGGGTAGTGTGATGACTAATAAATATGCTGAAGGATACCCTGGTCGTCGTTATTATGCAGGTTGTGAAATTGTTGACCAAACAGAACAGTTGGCAATTGACCGTTTGAAACAGATTTTCAATGTAGAATATGCGAACGTACAACCTCATAGTGGCGCACAAGCGAATGCTGCAATTGCATTGGCTGTTTTGCAACCAGGAGATATTACATTGGGATTGGATTTGAGTATGGGCGGACACCTTACACATGGCAGTCCTGTAAATTATAGTGGCAAACTTTACAACGCCAATTTCTACGGTGTAGTAAAAGAGACAGGTTTAGTTGATTATGAGATGCTTGAAAAGCAAGCTCGTGACCTAAGACCGAAATTAATCATCTGTGGTGCTAGTGCCTACAGCCGTGATTGGGATTATAAGAGAATCCGTGCAGTAGCTGATGAAGTTGGTGCATTGGTTTGGGCCGATATTGCTCACCCTGCTGGTATGGTTGCCAAGGGTTTATTGAATAGTCCGTTTGAATATTGTCATTTTGTAACTTCTACTACCCATAAAACATTGCGTGGTCCTCGTGGCGGTGTTATCATGATGGGGAAGGACTTTGAAAACCCTTTTGGATTAAAAGATCCAAAAGGAAATGTCAGGATGATGAGTAGTCTGCTCGACTTAGCTGTATTCCCTGGAATTCAAGGAGGACCATTGCAACATGTTATTGCTGCAAAGGCAATCGCTTTTGGAGAAATCTTGACCGACGAGTTTTTGGTTTACCAACAACAAGTACAAAAGAATGCACAAGCAATGGCACAGGCTTTTGTTGCCAAAGAATACAATATTATCAGTGGCGGAACTGATAATCACTTGATGCTAATTGATTTGCGTAACAAGAATATCAGCGGAAAGAAAGCAGAACAGGCTTTAGTTAAGGCAGATATTACGGCAAACAAGAACATGGTTCCTTTTGATGATAAGAGTGCCTTCATCACGAGCGGTATTCGTTTTGGTGTTCCTGCAATTACAACAAGAGGATTATTGGAAGCAGATATGCAATTTGTTGTTGATGCAATTGATAAGGTTCTAACAAATGCAGATGATGAAGCCGTAATTGCAGGTGTCAAGAAACAAGTCAACGACTTTATGTCTCAATTCAAATTATACCCTGAACTTTAATTTATAGATACTGGATAGTTGATAATTGGAGATAACATCTTTTATTATCAATAGTCCTCTGTCAATTATCAATTGAAAAATTATGATACAACGAATACAAACAGTCTGGCTATTATTAGCTTCTATTTGTTCATTCCTTACTTTAAAACTGCATTTTTTTTCTTATAGCGTTGTCAAATCAACCGATTCATCAAAGGCTTTAGATGGCTTAAATTATTTTACAGCCCAAAGCAAGGTTTATATTTTTATTCTTACAGTCGCCATTGGTATAGCATCATTGGTTACTATCTTTCTTTATAAAGACAGAAAGAAACAAGTGTTCGTAACAAGTTGCATTGCCCTTGGGGCTATCATTAATATTGTATTATACTTTGCCCAGATAAAAACATTTACTACTGGTCAATACTCAATGTCATTAACCTCATTAGTCACTTTCCTTATTCCTTTTTTTCTATTGCTTGCAGTTAGAGGAATCTGGGAAGATGAAAAATTAGTAAAAAGCGCAGACAGGCTGCGATAAAAAGTGATGAAATATAAGTGATGAGTTATGAGTTTCAAGATTGAAGCCATAAGCATAACTCATATTTAATCACTCATAACTTATTAAAAAAATTATGCTACATATTAGTAAGCGGGGAAGGGAAATGCCTAATTCCCCTATTAGAAAATTGGTGCCTTATGCAGAAAATGCAGTGCAGCGTGGATTAAAGGTTTATTACTTAAACATTGGTCAGCCTGATATTGAAACTCCTCAGTTGATGTTGGATGCTGTACGTAAAAGTACTTTTAAAATATTAGAATACGGACATAGTGCAGGCAATGAAACGTATCGTAAGAAGTTGGTCAAATACTACAAGAGTGTGGGGATTGATATTGACTACAATCAGATATTGATTACAACAGGAGGTAGCGAAGCGTTGCTTTTTGGCTTTATGGCTTGTTTTGATCCAGGAGATGAAGTAATTATTCCTGAACCTTTTTATGCTAATTATCATGGTTTTGCTGCTGAAGCCGGTGTAGAAGTCGTAACGGTTACTTCGGATATCTCCACTTCATTTGCCTTGCCACCTATTGAGGAATTAGAGAAAAAGATAACCTCTCGTACCCGTGCAATTGTAATTTGTAATCCTAATAATCCAACAGGATATGTGTATAGCAAGGAGGAGATGGAACAGTTAGGGGCAATGGTTTTAAAACATGACCTTTATTTGTTTTGTGATGAAGCGTACCGTGAGTTTAATTATGAAGGTGAAATGCCAATGTCGTCCTTAAATCTCATAGGGGTTGATAATAACGTAATAATGGTGGATACCATTAGTAAAAGGTATAGTGCTTGTGGCGGTAGAATTGGAGCGTTTGTTACCAGAAATAAGGAATTAATTGATACAGTGATGAAATTTGCTCAGGCAAGATTATGTCCTCCTGGTTTTGCTCAGATGGCAGGAGAAGCAGCCTTAGATTTGCCAAGTGATTATTTTGATATTACAAAAGCTGAATATAAAAGCAGAAGGGATTTGATTGTATCACGATTGAATGCAATGGAAGGAGTAAATTGTCCAATGCCAAGTGGTGCATTTTACTGTTTTGCAGAATTACCAATTGATGATGCCAACAAGTTTTGCCAATGGTTGTTGGAATCTTTTAGCTATAAAAATTCTACTGTAATGCTTGCCCCTGGTCCAGGTTTCTATGCTACTCCCGGACATGGAAAAAAAGAAGTACGTTTTGCTTATGTTTTAAATAAAACTGACATCAATGCTGCAATGGATTGTTTACAAGAAGCATTAAGAATATATTCTGGCAAATAAATTGCATGATGATACTTTAGTTAAATAAAATAGCTACTTTCAAAAGCAGCTAAAATATGATTAGTATCATCTTTCAATTTATACACTATATATTTGAATTTATGAGAGTAGTATATAAACAAGTCTGGGTTACTATATTAATGTTCATCATCAATGGTACGTTTCTTTCAGAGTTGGAGGCTCAAAGCTACAATGCGCTCAATGGTTCTTCTTATTCGGGAGTATTAAGCAATTTTGTAAATCCAGCTAGCTCTATTAATACGCCTTATCAATTGGATTATTCCGTTCTTGGCTTTCAGACAAACACTTCAAATGCAGGTATTGTCATCAGCAACCTTTCTTTGGCTAATCTTACTCCCAAAAAAATAAATAACATTATTTTTCAACCAACAACTGGTACAGGTTCTAGAACTATTGATGACAACTCTGATATTCATCTACTCAACTTCCGATACACTATTGATGAACTTCAAAGCGTAAGTTTTGGAATGAGGGTAAGAACCTGCAATCATATTTGGGCATCACCATTCAATTACATAACTGCTATCAGGGATTTCAATTCCTTTTTGGGATATAACGGGGGCAGCAATGCTGGCCCTTACAATATTAACGTGTCTAATGAGGCATGGACAGAGACCGACTTTGGATATTCGAGGATATTGTCTGATAATGAAGAGAACAGGCTTTCGGTTGGAGGTACATTAGAAATATTAAGAGGTTTATCAGGTGTTGCCGTTACTTTGAACGATATAACCTATCAGTCTCAGGCAAATAGAAATGTTATTACAGGCGGTTCAATACAAAGTATTTATTCGGCAAACTATTCGGCAATGGATACTCAATATTCGGATCTTCAAAATTTACAACGATTCAAAGCTGGATCAAGATTTGGGTTAGGTGCAAGTTTAGGTATCGAATATATTATCAAGAAGAATGTATTTGACGAGCCTTATAGTCCACAAAATTATTATTGGAAGTTCGGAGCGAGCATTATGGATATTGGTAGTAATAATTTTAAAACTGACCCATATTCTTTTCAGGTAAATACTCCTTCTGTTGGTCTTACGGATACGGCTATCATAAACCGACTGAACAGTCCTTTTGATTCTGTAAAAAATGTAACTAATATATTAAGACAGACGTTTCAGAATGGTAGCTATCTGAAATCAAAATTCAAGATGAGTTTACCTACTCGTCTTGTATTAACAATTGATAAGAGTTTAGGAAATGATTTCTTTGTGAATATAATGGGAAATATCAATTTCTATTCTCAACAAATAACCAATATATATCGTATAAAGACTGCCGAACTGAACCGACTTACCTTAACCACTCGTTGGGAAACAGATAGATGGGGCGTATTTATTCCTCTTGAATACACCGAGAGAAAACAAGTTCTTCTTGGTGCTGCCTTAAAGTTGGGACCTTTGGTTATTGGTTTACATAATATTAACTGGCTTCAACATTCCAAACTCGAACAATTTGAAGGTGGCGGCTATTTCGCATTACACTTTACACCCAAACTTAAAAAGAGACATCATTATCTTGATTGTTTTGATGGCAGTTATAATGATAAAAGTGAGTAGCTTCAATCATATTCCCTTTATTTTGTTTAAATGAATTATCTACAGCTTTTTTATTATGCTTTTGATTATAGCATTCGCATCTACAAACAACTTGCTTTTATAAAATCGTATCTCTTGCCGATTGTTGATGATGAATGTAACAGGTACAATTATCATCCTTCAAAAAGAGAGGCTCAGAAAATAAAGTTTTATTACCCTCTTTTCAATCATGTTGTTAATTGTGAAAACTATCTGACAATTAAGAATCGGGGACTTACGAGAATTGAAACCGAACGACTAGGATATATAAGTGTATGGGCAACACTTTACGATGATTTTATTGACGAAGAAAAGTGGAGTAAAGAAAAGCTTGTTGAAATATTTGAAAAGACACTTCCATACGAAGAAAGAACACCTAAGATGCAAGTGTTTATGGCTATGGATGACAAACTGAAAAAGATATTTACGCCTACACCATTTTATAAAAACAGTCTAAAACTTGCCATTGACTGGCAAATAGTTTCTTCGATACAATTAAACAGTAATATCACTTTAGCAGAAGTATTGCACATTTCAGATGTGAAATGTGGGAATAGTTCCTTGTTATGGTCTAGCATTTTGGATGAAGACTGGACTGAAAAGGAAAAACGCTTTATTTATCAAAGTGGATTTGTGGGACAGTTGGTAAATGATGCCTTTGATGCTTTGAAAGATATTCAGGATGGAGGATATACTTATATCCGTAAAACAAATTCAATTGCTGAGGCAAAAGAAATTTTCCTAGATGCTTGTCGGGTTCTTAACCAAACCATTATGAGTTGTGATGCCCCAATAAATCATCGTCTTAAAACTATAAGACGAATGGCTTGTATCCATGCATTTGGTTTAGTGGCGTTACAACACCTTGAAGCTATTGATAAAAAATATTCCAAACCAGTAGATTGGCTAAACGTTAAGCGTAGTGATTTGGTTACTGATATGGATTTATGGAGAAACAGACTGAAAATATTTAAAAACGCAGTTTTTTTATCAAGACTCTGATTGCTTAGGACAAAAAATTAGTTTTGTCAAAAATAGCTACAGAAGCCTATAAAATAAAAATAGGGATTCATTCTTTTGTTTGAGCTACTATAATTTAAAAATAGGCATCAAAACAGTTGTTTGAATGGTTATTTATGAAAAATAATGGTTCAAACACTTGCCTGAACCTAAAGTAAAAAATAATAGTGACAGATTCAACTGTCTGAACCACTAAAAAATAATAATAGGAGCAAAAACAACTGTTTGAGCCACTAAAATAAATTTTTCGGCACTCATACAAATAACCTCACATTTAAAAAATTATTCTCGTAAAAAATATCATTTCTTGAAGCTAAGAAAAGGAAAAGTCGTGACTTTGAAAGCTATCAGAACAATTGTTTTTAAAAGCCAATGAAATTATAACAACTATTATTCATTTTCAATTCACCTTTTTTCTACTACTGCTTTCATGACAGCATCCATTGTAAAAGCAATTGTATGAAGAAAACATACTGTTGTCTCTTGACTACTATTGAAGTAAAGGTGACCACTCCCAATGAATTTAATAGAAGAAAAAACTATAACAAAGTTCCACCCAAAAAATATTCAAAATGTTCTCTTCAAAACGAATGTTATATTGGTAATTTTATACTTTAATGCAGCAAATATTTTACAATTTTCAGTGTATGAAAGTATAGATGAAAGAATAAATCAGATTATTTGCCGATAATTAATATATTTTTTGATTTCGGGAACGGTTTCATCTTTTTTTAGTGGAATAAAATAAAGAATGATTCAATTGTAACAGTATATTTGCGAGGAATTTTTTTAAAACGGTATTATTATTATTCTGATTCATGTAGCTTGCTATAAAAAAATTAAAAACTTGCAAGTATTATATTGGAAAGTCTTACTGTTTAAATCATTCTGAATTATTTATTTTATTATTTTTTTAAATTAAACCCCCTCGGTTATGAAAAAGAGTTTTACTCAATGGCTAAAAAGCCACAATTTAAAAACCCTGTCATTGAAGACATTATTGACAGCAGGTTTGTTTGTTATGTTTAGCATCGCTGCAAACAGTCAGACTAATTATTACATCAGATTGGATTCTATTAATCCAAAAACACTTAAGGCTGTAAAACCTGTTGTATCTACAGCCAAATTTTGGACTACCGATCCTCAAGGTCGTGATTCTGATGCAGTAAATGGTGGTTATTTTGCAGCACCTAAAAATTTTACTGACCCTAATCAGATTTTTAATATCCAAACAAATGGATATACTAATACTAAAGCATGGGTTATTTCTGGTGCAGGTTCCAAGTTAGTAATTGGTGTTCCAGATTCTACTATTGCCTTTACAACAACAAATACATCTTCGCTTACAGCAACGGTGGATGTTCTTGCTAATTCCACTTTTACAATTCAAGTTCCAAATACTTCAACAATTAATTTAGGAAATCTTGCAACAGGAAGTACGGTTATTTATAATGGTAGCACAGCGGGTGGCAATCAAATGGTTATTCCTGCTAACTATTATAATTTAAGTCTGAAGTCAGGTGGGGCAACATCTAATCCAGTTGTATTCCCATCTTCACCTGTTGGTATTGCAGGCTCATTCATTACAAGGGCAAGTAGTATTTATGGTTCTACTATTATTTTTAACGGATCAGGTGGTCAAGCTATTCCAGCAGGAAACTATTACAACCTAACAATTTCTGGAAATAAATCAGTACCAGATACATTGAAAGGAAATGTGAATGTTGCTGCTGCTTTCTCTGACGTTTCTACAGGTGCACAAACTCTTTATTACACTGATTTGAATGGCACAATAACTGCCGCAAGTTTGATATATAATGGGTTGATTCCTCAGACTGTTGTTGGAAATAAATTTTATAACTTGAATTTTACAAATGGTCAGTCATTCAATGTGTCCAACTTTAATAATGCTAATAATACGATTACTCTTTTTCAGGCAAATCCAGAGTTAACAGTAGGCATGAAAATTTCGGCTAATCCTACAAATGGAACTGTGGTTTTAGATACATCTACTCAGATAACCGCAATTAATGATACAGTAATTACGCTTAGTAATGCACCAACAATTAGAGGATATGTAAACCATGCTGGACATATAACTGGAGCAAAACCTGATACTATTTACATTACCTCATATTCATTGACAGATTCTTCCATTACATTGACTGCTCCTGATTCAATGTTGGTGGCTGGTGATACATTGAACAGTCAAGTAGTTGCTACCAAAACCCTTGCTAAAACAGTAGCGGGAAATGTTGTAACACTTTCTGCACTTAAATCTCTAATTACAGGTAACGCTGGTACTGTTACATTTGGTTCTGCCAATAGAAAACCATCTGATAAAAATCTTACAGGAGATTTCACAATTGTAAACACGTTTACACCTACAGCTACTGGTTTAGGGACGGCTGTTTTAGGAAATGTAAATACTTCTGGTGTACAGACATTTAGTTATATTGGAAAGAAACAAAATATTGCTGGTATTACTTATAATAATTTAGTAATTAATCAAGATAGTGCTACGACCGCACAACTTACAGGGCCTGCTTTGGTTACAGGTACTTTTACATTGCAAAGTGGAAAATTAAATACAAGCAACACTGGTAATAGAATACTTACTTTAGATGTTAATGCTCAATTCCCTCCTGTTACTAATGACACTTTCTTTGTAACTGGCCCATTGGCAAAGAACTTTGCTTCTACAACTCCATTTACTTATCAGATTGGTGCTGTTGATAAAGCTAATATTAGTTACCCTAAAACAGTTGTAATTACTCCTGCAACTGCTGATGCAAAAACTTATACTGCAACATTTACTCGCGGTAAAGTTACAGGTGGAGTTAATGCTCAATTAGATGCAATCGCTGATACATTTGCTTATTATAATGTGGCACTATCAAATTATTCATTAGGTGCTGACACTTCAGCTCAAATTGCTTTCCAATTTACTCCAACTTATGATATAGATTCAAGTTTAGTATTGGCTCATTATTTCCATGGCAAGTTTGTTGCTGAATCTCCAGCAGTTCTAAATTCTAATGGTGCAATTACAACTTTTACAACCAATGGTTACGATACAACTTTTGGTCATTATACACTTGGTGTAGCAAGTGCTACATATCTTCCTGTTAAATTTGGAACTGTTAGTGCAACTACAGTTGGAAATTCTGTTAAGGTTAGTTGGGAAAGTCTATCTGAAGTTAATGTAGCTAGCTATGTTGTAGAAGGTTCTACAGATGGTATTTCATTTACAGCAAAAGGAACTGTTATTGCAAAGGGTGCATCTGACTATTCGTTTGTTGATGCTGATCCAAGTGCAGGTGTTAACTATTACAGAATTAAAGAGGTGGATAACAATGGTGCTGCAACTTATAGTGGAGTAGTTTCTGCGAAAGAGATTGCAACATCTTCATTATCCATCTATCCTAATCCAGTAGCAAACAAACAATTAAACTTTGTTGTAAATACTGGTGCGGCTAATTATATATTGAAAGTGACAAATATTCTTGGTCAATCAGTATTGACAAGAACTGTTTCTCACAATGGTGGAACTACTTCTTATAGTTTATCTCTTCCTGCAAATATTAAGGCAGGAACATACTTTGTCAAATTGAGTAATGGTGTTACCCAACTCAACAAGACAATTATTGTTGAATAAGATTTTAATCTTTTTATAATAGAACAGCCTCGCTTTTGTGAGGCTGTTTTTTTGTTATTGAACACTCTCCGACATTTCTTCATATTGCTTAATTGTTTGTATTTATATTTTTAATACATTCGTGAAACGATTGGTGCATCATTTTTTAAACTCTATTAATTTTGCTGTATGAACAGAAAAGAACTTATCTCACAAATTCAGTCTAAAAAGACTTTTCTCTGTGTTGGACTAGATACCGACTTTATCAAGCTTCCTTATCATTTGCAGAAACATCCTGATGCCGTATTCGAATTTAATAAAGCAATTATTGATGCAACTCTTGATTATTGTGTCAGTTATAAAGTAAATACGGCTTTTTATGAGTCTATGGGAATAAAGGGTTGGGAAGCATTGGAAAAAACGTTGCATTATATTCCAAAAACACACTTTACCATTGCCGATGCCAAACGTGGCGATATAGGAAATACCTCTTCTCATTATGCAAAGACTTTCTTTGAAGTATTCCCATTTGACGCTATCACTGTTGCACCATACATGGGTGAGGATAGTATCAGACCTTTTCTTGAATATGACAATAAATGGACAATAGTTTTGGGACTCACTTCTAACAAAGGTGCTAGTGACTTTCAGCGACTTGGTATTGGCAATAGTGAGGAAAGGCTTTATTCACAAGTTATTGATACCGTAAGAGCATGGGGTACTCCTGATAATTTGATGTTTGTAGTTGGTGCCACTCAGTCAAGGGATTTAAGTCATATCCGGGATATTGTTCCTGACAATTTCCTGCTTGTTCCTGGTATTGGAGTGCAGGGAGGTTGTTTGGAAGATGTTTGCAAATATGGTACTAATGACGATGGAGGTTTGTTGGTCAATGTAAGTCGAGCTATTATATTTGCCAAGAGCGACGAGACTTTTAAAGAAGCAGCCGCAGAAGTAGCAAAGAAATATTCGATTGAAATGGCGGAATATGTATAGTAGTGAGTGAGTGGTGAGTGAGGGTGAGTGATAAATTATAATATCATAATGACTTAGACATCTAAATATATTAGCTCAAGCACCACTCACAACTTATAAAAGATACTTATGAAAGAACTAATCTTTTCTTATCAACAATTATTTGATTTTACTTACGCCATTTTCATTAAAATGGGATGCAGTAGCACTGATGCTTCAATTGCTACAAAGACATTACTGTCTGCAGATATTCGAGGAATTGACAGTCATGGGGTGGCAAGATTGAGTGGCTATATCCGTCTTTGGGAAGCTAAACGAATTAATTCCACACCAATTATTCAAATTGTACATGAAACTCCTTCCACTGCTGTTGTTGATGGTGGACGTGGACTTGGTTTAGTTGTGGCACCATTTGCCATGCAGGTTGCCATTGACAAGGCAAAGAATGTTGGAACAGGTTGGGTGAGTGTGAAAAATAGCAACCATTTTGGTATTGCAGGTGTTCATGCAATGATGGCTCTCGAACATGAAATGATAGGAATAGCTATGACAAATGCTAGCGCTTTAGTCGCTCCTACTTTTAGTATAGAGAAAATGTTAGGTACTAATCCAATTGCTGTTGCGATACCTGCTGGAAAACAACCTCCATTTGTCGCTGATTTTGCAACCACTACTGCCGCAAATGGAAAGCTAGAAATATTGCAAAGAAAAAATGCTGATGCTCCATTAGGTTGGGTGCAAGACAAAAATGGTTTTGCAACAACTGATGTCAATATCTTGAAAAAGCAGGGTTCATTGTTACCTCTTGGAAGTGATAGGGATCATGGAAGTCATAAGGGGTATGCGTTAGGTGGTATTGTAGATATATTCTCTGCAGTATTAAGTGGTGCTAGTTATGGTCCATGGGTTCCGCCGTTTCCTGCTTATGTGCCAATGCCCGAAAATATGCCTGGGGAAGGTTTAGGACACTTCTTTGGAGCCATGAGGATTGATGCATTTCGACCTGCCGAGGAGTTTAAGTACCATATTGATAATTGGATTCAGCGTTTTAGAGAGGCTATTCCCTCAGAAGGACATGAGAAGGTGTTGATACCTGGAGATCCGGAAAGAGAAATGGAAGCCCAACGATTGGAATCGGGAATACCCATTGTAGAATCTGTAGTTAATGATTTGAAAGCAGTAGGACTGAAGTTTGACGTTATTCTTTAATTTCCAATTAAAAACAAAGTTAATCCCTTGGGTCCATGTGCACCAATCACCAATGACTGTTCAATATCTGCTGTTTTAGAGGGACCTGCAATGAACACTCCGAAATCGTAATTTGTGCCTGCAATCTTACTATACGCCTGATGCATGTTAAGAACAATGCTATCCCTTCTGACAACTATTGCCAACTGTTGGGTTATAAAAGGCAATACCCGATATTGAATTAAGTTATCCGTAACCCACATCGCCCCGTTTTCTGCCACACCAAAATGAGCAGGAATAATAGCAAGATCTACATCCTGCAAACTATGGGCATCCTCTTTTACCTCTTCAATATAATTGGATACATCAGAAAGAGCTTCTATTGTTGTGACGGTTCTTTCATTTGGAACAACCGTCTGTTTCAGTATTTCTTTCACAGCTTCATAATCTGCTACTTCATATATGGTTACATGCAATGACTCAAGTTTTTCTTTCAAAATGGGAATCCACTCATCCTGACTTGTTGTAACTGCAATTTCTATATCTGGTAAAGGCCTATCCGCTGGCTGATTCTTTAATACTTGCCTCAATATATTTTCCCTGCTACCCATGACTATACGATTAATTTTAAAGATTTTGTTGGTTAAAAGTTACTAGTTGCAGTGTGAATCCTACAATTTGAATCCAGTATCTTGTAACCTAATTACATTCTGTTTTTTTTATACCACTCCTTGAAGGATTCTTTTGGTGGCGAAGGCATTTCCCTTTGTTTGTACCAAGGATTCAATTTGTTACTCACCATAAATGGGGCATATTTCAATACCATACGTGCAGCCTTACCAGAAATGTCATATATCTTAGGAGATGATAACACCCATCCCATCATCTTCATGCTCATATTTTTGGCAGGTGATCCATACCCTTCTTTCATTAATATTTGTCTCCATTTATACAATTGATCGTGAATATCTATTTTCACTGGACAAACATTACTACAACTTCCGCAGAGAGTTGATGCAAATGGCAAGTCCTTATTTTTCTTCATATCAAAATTGGGGGCAAGAATACTACCAATTGGGCCAGCGATGGCATTATGGTAACTATAACCTCCACTTCTTCTATATACAGGACATGTATTCATACATGCAGCACAACGGATACATTTCAAAGAATTCCTGAAATCCTCCTTTCCCAAATGGATGCTTCTGCCATTGTCAACAAGAACAATATGCATTTCCTGATTAGGTCGAGGTCTCTTAAAATGACTTGAATATGTAGTAATAGGTTGCCCCGTTGCACTCCTTGATAATAGGCGAAGGAAGACGCCAAGTTGATGTTGTTTTGGAATAATTTTCTCAATTCCCATACTAGCAATATGTACATCCGCCAAATGTGTACCCATATCTGCATTTCCTTCGTTAGTGCAAACCACAAATTCCCCAGTTTCTGCTATGGCAAAGTTTACACCTGTCAAGGCAGCTCTTCTTGTAAGGAAAGTTTCTCGAAGATGTTTTCTTGCAACACCCGCTAGATATTGTGGGTCGGAGGCACCCTTTTCTGTTCCAAGATATTGGTGGAATAATTCTCCGATTTCCTCTTTCTTCTTATGGATACAGGGCAATACAATATGACTTGGAGGTTCTTTTGCTAATTGAACAATCCTTTCTCCCAAGTCTGTATCTATCACTTCAACACCATTTTTCTCTAAGTATTCATTCAGTCCGCACTCTTCGGTAAGCATACTCTTGCTTTTTACCATGCGGTCTATGTTGTGTTTTTTTAGTATGCCAATTACAATAGCATTGTGTTCTGCCGCATCAGCAGCCCAATGAACAATCACTCCATTTGCCTTGGCATTTGCTTCAAACTCCTGCAAGTATTGGCTTAGGTTACTTAAAACATTGTTTTTTATCTGCGATGCATAATTCCTCAATTGTTCCCATTCAGGAATACCATGACTTGCCAAATCTCTCTTTTCTCTGATAAACCAAAGGGTTTTATCATGCCAGTTTACCCGTTCTTCATCCACATTAAAATCTATCGCAGCATCTGCATGATTTGTAATTGTACTTTGCATGTCTATTTAGTTATGAGTGATGAGTTGTGAATTGTGAGTCGTGAATTGCAAGTGATACGTTGACATTATTTGAAACATATCAATCATCAATTATAACTCATAATTATTTAGAATTTCAGCGATGTGAATCACCTTCGTTTTGCTTTTCTGCCGTTTCAATATTCCTTCAATGTGCATTAGGCAACTCATGTCTGCTCCTGTAATATATTCCGCTTGATTTCTAACATGATCTGCCACTTTATCCTTGCCCATCTTTCCACTTATAGCTTCTTCAAATACACAAAATGTTCCTCCAAAGCCACAGCACTCATCCACTCTATCTAGTTTTATTAATTCAACCCCTTCTACCATTTCTAAAAGATAGCCTGGTTTGGAAAATGGTTCGGCAGTCAATTCAGACATCTGACTAAGATGCAACCCTCTTTGCCCATGACAGCTTTGGTGCATTCCAACCCTATGCGGAAACCGTGCTTTTAAATCAGTGACCTTCAAAACATCTGTCATAAATTCGCACAATTCATACACAGTCTTCCTTATATGTGATTCTTCTGGTCTGTTCTCGCCTGTATTAAGATGATGTTTGATGTGATGTGTGCAGCTACCAGATGGACAAACGATATAATCAAACCCTGAAAAGTTCTCTGTAAATAATTTGCTGCAACTTTCTCCTTCATGTTCATAGCCACTATTAGCCATTGGTTGACCACAGCAGGTTTGTTTGGTTGGATAAACAACTGTACAGCCAAATTTCTCTAATAATTCCATCGTTGCAATTGCAATAGAGGGATAAAATTGATCTACATAACAGGGAACAAAAAGGGCAACTCTCATTTATGCTAGTATTAAAATGCAAACAAAGGTTTCTTGGGTGCAAAGTAATATTTATTTATGATTCATAGCATCCTGACGCACCCTGTTTTTTTTAAAACCCAAATAATTCTACCAAAAAAAGTTGGGAATTGAATGATAGATTCATCATTTCTTACTTTAAACGTTTTCTAAGACTGAAAGTCAATGACAGCAAAGACATAAAATTATCATTTATATGAAGGGTTATTATTTGATACCGATACTAGTTACTTGTTTTTCTACTGCCATTCAAGCTCAAACCTATTATGTTTCACCAATAGGGTCTGATAAGAATATTGGTAGTAAGGAAAAACCATTTGCCACACTTCAAAAAGCAAGGGATATTATTAGGAAAATTGATCACTCCAAAACAAGTGCAACAGTAGTGATAAAGGGAGGTAACTATCATTTCAGTACTCCGTTTGAATTGACTAAAGAAGATGGTGGAACAAAAGAAATGCCTGTCGTATATACTGCTGCTACTAACGAAAATGTAGTATTTGACGGTGGAATAAAAATTCCTTCAACTAAGTTTAAATTGGTTACAGATGATGCTACCCTCAAAAGGATTGAACCCTCTTTGAGAAATAAGATTTATTCCCTTGACCTCTCCGAGCTTCATTTGAATCATAATAAAATATTGCCTGACATCTATAACGATGATGGTGGTATCGTAGGATTTTTTGTAAATGGAGAAAGAATGCCACTTTCCCGTTATCCAAATAAGGGATATATGGCGATGAAAAAAGTAATTGTCAACGGTGGAGGACAGGAGGCAAAAAATGAGGATTGGGCAAACTTTTATGCTGCGGGTAGCAAGGAAAAAAGAGTTCCACGCCCAGGAATATTTGAATACCGTGACAACCGTGCTGCAAATTGGGTAAATCAATTGGATAGAGGTGTTTGGATAAAAGGTTATTGGCGGATTCCTTGGCAGAATGAATGTGTGCGGGTGGCAGCAATTGATACTATTGCCAAAACAATTACCCTCAAGAAACCTGTTCCCGGTGGGATTGGTAATAAATATACCCGCCCCGAAGGCAATGGAAAAGAACAATATTGGTTGTTGAATCTGTTAGAAGAGATTGACACGCCGGGCGAATGGGCCATAGATTATAAGGACAATAAACTTTATTTCTATCCTCCAAAAGACATTAATCAATGTAGTATTGAAATTGCAGATAGTAAAGAGGCCGTGATTGCGATGAAGGATGCCTCGAATATCATCATCAAAGGAATCACTATTGAACAAAGCGTGAATGAGGGCATTTCAATGGATGGCGGAAGCAACAATTTGATTGCAGGATGCACCATTAGGAATGTAAATAAATATGGAATCAAGATTAATGGCGGCACTCAACATAGTGTTCAAAGCTGCGACTTGTACAATTTAGGTGAAGGCGGTGTTTGGTTGGCAGGTGGTGATGAATCCGTGTCTCCTCGCATTCCCGCAGGGCATCGTGTTGTGAACAATCATATTTATAATTTCAGTCAATTAGTGCATATCTATACACCTGCCGTCAATGCTGGTTTTAGTGGTGGTGGCGGTGGTGGACATCATACTTGCGTGGGTAATTATGTGGCACATAACCTGATTCATGATACTCCGCATGGTGGTGTCATCTATGGTAGTTGGGATAATGTATTCGAGTACAATGAGATTTTCAGGATGTGTACGGTATCTAACGACCTAGGTGCATTTTATAGTTATGACCTTTACACCCGTTCGGGTAATAACACCTTTGCCTATAATTTTATCCATAACAGTGATGATGGTGATGGTATTTATTTTGACAACGACCATTTCAATATGCATGTTTATGGCAATGTATTAGCCCTGAACAGTAGGGGAGGTAAGAGGGGTACTGCCTATCTTTTCAAGCATGGTTCTATGCCAAAGACCGCTTATCCATTGGATTGTTATAATAATATTGCGATTAATTGTGGACTTGGATTTGAATTTGTGACGAGTGAGATGCCTGAAAATAATTGGAAAAACAATGTTTCTGTCAATTGTCGTGTTCCATTTGAGTATAAATATGTTGTAGCAAATGGTAAGGAAGTCAAAAAGGATTCTACAGTGGCAAATGGAAAAAATATAAGTTATGCGACCGACCCTGGATTTGAAGACATGGCTAATATGAATTTCAGGTTGAAACCGTCATCGCAGGTATTTAAGGATTTACCCGAATTCAAATCCATACCAATGGATAAGATTGGTTTATATAAGGATGAATACCGAAAGAAGTTGCCTACAGATGAGGAAATTAATAGATTTAGTAATGGCGATGGTAGTCAATCATTGAATCAGGCAATATTGGATAGGAAATAGGAGGGTCATTTGGGAAAAAAGTTGGGTAAAATAAGTTGGGCTGAACTGAAAAAGAGTGGCTCTATTTATCTTACAATTTGGGTAAATTGAAATACTTTCGATACCAAGAGTATTCTTTTCATTTATTTTATCTTATAATCGGAACATTCTATTCTATAATTGCTATTTTCTATTCTATAATCGGAACATTCTATCTTATAATCGTAGTTTTCTATCTTCTTATTCCTATTTGCTAACATCTTATTGGATATTTCTTTTCATTTTTCAAAAAATAAACTAGAAAGTTGCGATTATAGAATAGAAAACTACGATTATAAGATAGAATATAGCGATTATAAGATAGAATATAGCGATTATAAGATAGAATGTTGCGATTAAAGAATAAAAACAAACGATTATAGCATAGTAAGGAGCAATAAGAAGATTCCACGATTGAAAAAGAAGATAGAAAGTAGCGAAAAGAAGAGTTCATTTGCAAAATATTTGATTTCGTTATTTAAAAGGAAAAATGAAAGAAATGGATTTATTTAAAAAAGAACAAATAATGCGAATCAAGAGTTGAAATAAGAATGGATAAGTGCCAGAGGCAAGAAATATTTGTAGAAAACAAATGAATATATTTGGCTAAATTTCCATAAGGACGACATATAAGTATAAATTGAAAATAAGAAATTCTGACGATAGATACAAACTTTGGATTATGTCGTACCTACTGCACTTTGTACCTTCCTTTTGTTAGGTTGCAACAAATATTCCGTACCTAATATTACTTTCAACCCTTGATTCGCATAAATAAGAAAATTTTTGTTTCGAGAAAATAATTCTTTCAAAGTAACAGAAGATAATTCAATGACAGAAATGAAAGCTATGGAAGCAAATTTTTGCATTTTCAAATAAAAAGTTTCTTTGATTACCGTAATAAAAACGCTAGCAAGGATTTATTATTTCAATCAGATTCGAGCATAAAAAAAGTCATTGGTCACTCAAAACAAGTAACCAATGACCTTTTGCATTTTCAATTCATAATTATCTTCTTGTCAATGTATTTTCTGAATCCTTTTCCTTCATTTTCATCATCCCAATGATTTGCTTCATTGTTTTATCCATTCCTTCGGCACTTCCATCTAGGAAAATAACGTTTCCTTTGCCCAATTCAGCAAAGTTTTTGATTGCCTCAGTCCACATACTAAACAAAATTACATTCGTATCAAGGTTTGCTTCTTTCATTTGTTCGGCAGCCTGACTCATACCTCTTGCCACCTCTTCCCTAAATAATGCAACACCTTGACCTCTCAATCTAGCTGCTTCTTTTTCGGCTTCGGCAGATATTTTAATGGCATTTCCTTCTGCTTCAGCAGCTTTAGTTTTTGTTATCAAGAGTGCTTGTCCTTCATTCTCAGCCGCAGCTTTCAAATTATTACTAGCCACAACTTTACTCATGCTATCCATCACAGCTTGATCAAATGTGATATCGTTTATCTGTAAATCTTGCAAATGATAACCCCATTCTTCGAGAGACTTGTCAATTTGTTCTTTAACAAAATCTACAATTTCCCTTCGTGCAGTCAATATCTCTGCTTGCCTTTTTGTAGCAACGAATGCCCTGATAGAACCTTCAACAGTCCTGATTAAAGCTTGCATCAAATCCTTGTCGCTAATAAATTTAAAGGCAACCTTTTTAACAGTTTCCTCATCCGCATTCTGAACAGAGTACAAAAGCATACTCTTAAAATAAACATTTGCCTGATCAATTGTCACTGCCTGAAATTCAAGTTCAACACTTCTGTTCTGAATGCTGATTCTTTTATAAATCTGTTCGATAAGAGGCAACTTGAACCGCAAGCCCGGAAGAAGTATCCGCTGATATTTACCAAACATAGTTAGTACTGTAATTGTCCCTTGATTTACGGTGACAAAGCTGTTGAATGCAATCAAAATGAATGCAACCACCCAAAAGATTCCAAAGTATTCCATGATTATTTGTTTTATTTAAGTTCGGAAAGGTAATGGGATTCTCTTATAACTATCAAAAAAATGTTTTCAGAATAAAATTAATGTGCACATAAACGAGTTTTTAAGCATTTTGAAAGACAATTTATAAAGCTTTAATAAGCTAAAAGAATGTCATTTAATCATCAGAGTAGATTATTTTAGTCGCTGCGTAGGGATTTCAAAGGCATTAATGTGCATAAACAGAACATATCTACTTACTAATAAGTCCGCATTTTATATTTATTTTACTGCCAAATAAATTTCCTTTCCAATTCGCATTCAAACCTCTTATTTTTGTTTGAATCTGATGAATTAGCGAACATTTTCAGGGTTTTTCTGAGGAAATGTTTGGATAAAGGCAATTTCAAGAGGCAATGTAAAAGTTAATGTTAAAAAATGTATCATAAATATTTAATTGCTCATATTCAGAATGAACATTTTTAATTCAAATTCATAGTAAATAACGTATGTCTGTATTCAATCAAAGTCGTAGTGGCGTCATTCAAATAGCATTTGGCTTTGTATTTTTAGTAATTATAGGTCAATTGGTAAATCTTCAGGTTTTTTCTGCCAAATACAAGTTGGCTGCAGAAAACAATGCCATTTATCGTAAGATTATTTATCCCGACAGAGGAATCATTTATGATCGCAACAATAAAAGTATCCTTGAAAATACCATCATGTATGATTTGGTAGTGACACCTATTGAAGCTAAAGGAATTGATACCTTCGAGTTATGCAAACTCCTCAATATTGATACCACTGAGTTTAGAAGAAGGATGAAGGATATTGGATATAGAAATGGAACAGCTAGACCTAGTGTTTTTGAACCTCTACTTTCTCCAGAAATGTATGCTGGATTAAATGAAAACATGTTCAGATTCCCTGGTTTTAATCTAAGTGAGCGTTCCGCTAGAAGTTATCCTTACAGTACTGCTGCCAATGTGTTGGGTTATATTGCTGAAGTAGATACCTCTTTTCTACGAAAACATAAAGATGAAGGGTATGAAAACGGAGACTATGCCGGTATGACTGGTCTTGAACGTAATTATGAAAAAATACTGATGGGGAAAAGGGGGGTAAAGCGTTTTATCCGTGATAATAAAAGCCGTATCCAAGGACCATTTGAGAATGGAAGGTATGATACTGCGGCTGTTGCTGGAAAGAACTTACACCTCAGTCTTGATGTTGAACTTCAAAAGCTTGGAGAAAAACTGATGACTAATAAAGTAGGAAGTATCGTTGCAATAGATCCAAAAACAGGTGGAATATTATGTATGGTGAGTGCCCCCACTTACGATCCGAACTATCTTACAGGCAATCAGCGTCGCCGACATTATGGTGAACTTGCACTTGACCCCCGCCTTCCTTTGATTAATAGAACAGTAAGTAGTAAGTATTCCCCTGGATCTACTTTTAAAACAATTGTTGGTATTGTAGGATTAACAGAAGGTGTAATTACCGCTAATACACGTATTGGATGTTCGGGTGCATTTTGGGGTTGTGGCAATGGTAAACCCAAATGTCTTGACCCAGGTTATTTTAACTTTAAAGAGGGTATTGCCCATAGTTGTAATACTTTTTTTGCAACAGTATTTAAACGTACCCTTGACCAACAAAAGTTTGGTAATGCCGATAGTGCCTTAACAAAGTTTAATGAATATGCTTCTTCATTTGGGTTAGGGAAAAGATTAGGGGTTGATGTGCCTTCCGAAAAGAATGGCAACCTGCCAATCTCTTCTTACTACCGCAAGATATTTGGAAGGAATTGGAACTCGTGCAATATCATTTCTAATGCTATCGGGCAAGGTGAAGTTCAGACAACTATTGTTCAACTTGCAAATGTAATGGCAACAATTGCCAACAAGGGCTACTATTATACTCCTCACCTTGTGGATTCTATTGAAGGAGGTGATGTATATGGGTTGTTGGATTCATTTAAAGTAAAACATACCACAAAGGATATTCCCGATAGTGTGTTTGATGAAGTTCAGAATGGAATGCAGGCGGTAATGGAATTTGGCACGGGTGCTGAAGCAAAAGTTCCTGGGATTGTGGTTTGTGGTAAAACAGGCACGGTACAAAACTCTGCCAAGGTAAATGGTGTGATGACGAAACAAAAAGACCATGCCTTCTTTGGTGCTTTTGCTCCACGAAACAATCCAAAGATTGCCATCGCCATCATCTGCGAAAATGCAGGATTTGGTGCACAATCCTCTGCACCAATAGCAAGTCTGATGATTGAACAATATATAAAGGACTCGATAGTAGGTCCTGAAAGACAAGCTAAAGTGGAAGAATTGGCAAAAAGAAACCTGATTCCTCCTATGATGCGACAAGCAATGGCGAGGATGGATTCTATTAAACAAGCTAAAATGAATTTGCTAATTCAGCAACAAAAAGAGAAAGAAGAGGAGGATTCTTCTGATGAAGAAATCAGTATTGATACTACAGACAGGATGCCTGCCAATTCAATAAAACCAAAGAGCAAGGATATTCCCAATAAGAAGAAATCTTTTACGTTTCATAATGCTGCGATACTGACTGATGAGAAGAAAAATAATTTCAATAAAAAAAACACCAAAGCCTAACCTGATATGACGAGTAAAAAAAACAATAATAAGATTTCTCAGGGGATAGATTGGGTGATTATATGGGTATATGCACTCTTAGTGGCAATTGGTATCCTTTGTATTTTCATGGTAGAATATAAACCTGGTATTAATATCCTTCAAACGTTTATTTCAGGTAAAACTAATTACAGCAAACAATTGATGTTTACGGGTATATGTGTTGTGATGGCGATGTTTATATTGCTTGCAGATAGTAAACTCTTCACTGCCTTTGCCAATATGATGTATGCTTTTGGGATTATGCTCATGTTGGCGACATTTGTCATTGGCAAAAGTATCAATGGTTCAAAAAGTTGGATTCCGTTGGGAGGAGGTTTCAATCTTCAACCTGCAGAGATTTGCAAGATATTCACTTCACTAGCTTTAGCAAAGTTTTTATCCCGACAGGAAACAGATTTCACCAAACTTCGATCTCAAATAATAGGTGGGTGCATTGCTCTTTCCCCTGCCATATTATCTGTTTTCCAAAATGAAACAGGATTGGCACTTGTTTACTTTTCCTTCTTCATCGTAATGTATCGGGAGGGCTTACCACCCGCTCTATTAATCATTGGTTTCTCCTTTGCGGCCCTTGTAATTGCAACTTTGATTCTCGAGCCTAACACATTGGCTATTGCCCTAACCATTATTGCAGGTGCAACTATTTATTTTACAAGGAGGATAAGGAAACGTAACAAGAACCTAATGATTACCATCATTGCAATATGGGCTATTTGTGTGAGTGTGCAGCGTTTTGCCGTGCCTTATATTTTCAATAATGTATTTCAGTGTTATCAAAGCACCCGTATATTCAGTATGGTGGGAAAGGATTACGATTGCAGCCAAAACAAGAGTGCAATGAGGCGTTTGGCCGACAAGGAAAAGGCTGCGAAGAAACCTGATGACTATAATGTACGTCAAAGCAAGATTGCTATTGGTTCGGGAGGATTGATTGGAAAAGGTTTTTTGAAGGGAACACAGACGAGGGGTAAATATGTTCCTGAACAACATACCGACTTCATATTTACAAGTATTGGAGAGGCATTTGGATTGGCGGGTAGTGTGGTTTTTCTGGGTATCTATCTATTCTTGTTACTTAGGATTATCAATACAGCCGAAAAACAGCGAAGTACATTTAGTAGGGTTTATGCTTATTGTGTAGCAAGCATTTTATTTTTCCATATAGTAGTCAATGTTTGTATGACAATTGGACTTTTCCCTATTATAGGAATCACCCTGCCTCTCATCAGTTATGGGGGGTCGTCATTATTGAGTTTCACAATATTGTTGTTTATCTTGGTTCGTCTTGATGCCGATAGGCAGATGGTATTGAGATAAACTAAGAAGTTGTACGTACTACGTAATACGTTATGAGATATGCGTATTAAGTTTTGAATTGAATTAATAAGAAGAAATAGTTCAGCTTTTTGGAGATGACTCCTTGTTTGTTATTTTTGAATTTAATAAAATAAAATGAAAAAGATTCTCGTTGTTTTCTTATTGTTTTCAGTCGTTATAGTCAATGCACAAACTCCCGTTGCAGAAAACAGGATAAAGTTACCCGAAGGTTATATTGCAAAAATAGATGAGGTTTACACAACAGTAGGTAATTGGAAAGGTAAGGAAGACATTTATTACAATCCTTCTGCAAGCAAGCCAACTCCTATTGTATTTAATATACATGGAGGAGGATGGATTGGAGGTTCAAAGGAAAGGGAGGGAGGCTTTGGTGGTTTCTTCAGATATGGATTTGCAGTTGCTAATATTGAATATCGTTTATCAAATGTAGCAACGGCTCCTGCTGCTATAGAGGATGTTCGGTCGGCAATATTATATGTTGTTCAACATGAAAAGGAACTCAATATCAATCCTGATATGATTGTAATCATGGGAGCAAGTGCAGGGGCTCATTTGGCTTTAATGGCAGGGTTACTTCAAAAGAATCACCGTTTTGATGGAATATATAAAGGTGTTGAGAACTTTACCATCAAGGCAATCATTGATAAATATGGACCTTCGGATTTAACTGTTCCTGGCGTAGAAAAGAATAAAATGGCAGCATTGTGGCTAGGTAATTATTTGAGTAATAAGGACTCTTTGGAGTCGGTATCACCAATTGATTATGTAAATAAAACAAGTCCCCCTGTTTTGATAATTCATGGCGATGCAGATAAGACTGTTCCGTATGAACAATCAATTGAACTGCATAATAAGCTTGACGAAGAAGGGGTTAAAAATCAATTGATAACAATTCCCGGTGGAGGGCATGGATTAAGTGGAAAAAATAAGGAAATCAATGAAGCAATGGAAGCTTTTTTGAAAGAAGTGATGAAGGAATAGGAAAGGTTTAATATTTCAAACAACAACACCAGCTTCATACATACCTTGTTAAGTGAGTATAATTTAAAGTTGAACCTTAAAAATACCTTATCTAATAGATCCCTTTCCTGAATACTAATGTGCTGATTAGTTTTAACTATTATTTTAATGTAATGAAATCATCTAATAATTTTTCTGTTTATGGCAATTACGTTGACATCTTCAACAAAGAAATTTATCCTGCCACAGTGGTTGTCAAAGATGGAAAAATATTCTCCATAAAAAAAGTAAGAGAAAGAGAATATGATACCGATTTGTTGGGAAATGAATTTAAAAGAGTATCTGATAATAATTATCAAGAAAGATATATCCTTCCTGGTTTCATTGATAGTCACGTGCATATAGAAAGCAGTATGTTGATTCCTTCTGAGTTTGCTAAAATTGCTGTCACTCATGGAACAGTGGCTACTGTTAGTGACCCCCACGAAATAGCGAATGTATGTGGCATCAAAGGGGTTGAGTTTATGATTGCTAATGGAAATACTGTTAATTTCAAATTTTATTTTGGTGCACCGAGTTGTGTTCCTGCTACGGGTTTCGAAACGGCAGGCAATGCTCTAGATAGTGCTCAAGTAAAGAAGTTATTGAAGAAAAAAGAGATTAAATACTTGAGTGAGATGATGAATTTCCCGGGAGTACTCTTTGAAGATGCGGAGGTAATGGCAAAGATTGCTGCTGCCAAAGCAATTGGAAAACCTATTGATGGTCATGCACCTGGATTAAGGGGAACGGCTGCTAAAAAGTATATTGATGCAGGAATATCTACCGACCATGAATGTTTTACCAAAGAAGAGGCATTGGAAAAATTGGGCTATGGGATGAAAATATTAATACGGGAGGGTAGTGCTGCGAAAAACTTTGAGGCACTCATTGACTTGCTAAATGATTATCCCGACCAAATCATGTTTTGTAGCGATGACAAACATCCTGATAGTTTGCTTGAAGAAGGGCATATTAATGAACTCTGTAGGAGAGCCTCTGAAAAAGGAATTGACATCTTTAAGATACTAAGGGCTGCTTGTGTTAATCCGGTTGAACACTACAAACTTGATGTGGGAATGTTGCGTAAAGGAGATCCTGCCGATTTTATCCTCGTTAATGACCTGAAAGATTTTGAAGTTTATCGAACTTATATCAACGGTGAATTGATGGCAGAAGAGTTGAGTAGTAATATCGTCACCAAAAGAATACAGAGACCTATCAATAATTTTAATTGCGACTATATTTTATCTGAACAGTTAGTGTTAAAACAATCCGATTATCCTAACGAAGAAGGACTGATTCCTGTAATTGAAGCTTTGGAAGGACAACTGATTACAAATAAGCTTTTACTAGAACCGACAATCGTAGATGGAAATTTGGTTGGAGACACAGATAAGGATATTCTTAAAATTGTGGTGGTAAACCGGTATCAGAATGCCCCTGTTTCTGTTGCATTTATCCAAAACTTTAATTTAAAACAAGGGGCTATTGCTTCATCAGTAGCCCATGACAGTCATAACATTGTTGCAGTGGGGGTGGATGACGAAGTAATTACAGAGGCAATTAACTTGATAATTAAAGAAAAGGGGGGGATTAGTTATGTTTTTCGAAGAGAAGATAAGGTGAAAGGAACAAAATTCGATTCTAAGGTATTAGGTTTACCCGTTGCTGGTTTGATGAGTAAGGAACATGGTGGTTTTGTGGCTTCCTATTATCAACTTATTAGTAACGGTGTAATAGAATTTCTTGGTTGCACTCTTGAAGCTCCCTTTATGACACTTAGTTTCATGGCTTTACTCGTAATCCCTCACCTAAAAATTAGTGACAAAGGATTGTTTGATGGAGATAAGTTTGCCTTTTTGAATGTTGGATAAATCATTTTATAATGACATATTTGAGGCTAAATATTTCCATGTTGGAAATAAGCCTTTCAGGGATACCCAATAAAATGACAACTTGCTGACACTTTTTTAGCCCTTAGTGCCTAATCTGGTTTTGGATTCGTCGTAATATTAATATGGGGATAATGATCCACGGTTTCAAATACTACATGGGGATTTTGTTTTAGAATCGTAATAAATTTTGCCAGACTATCCACAAAGTCGGGTCTTTTGAACATCCTGTCGTGGGCAAGAACTACTACATGATTTGGGGTATGAACATGATTTCTAACCAACGCACTATCCACTTGATCCGCCATCTTTTGTGGTTTTTGAACGGGATATACAGTCTTATGATTGAAACTCCATTCCACATCCCAGCCAATTACATTGAACCCACTGCTATCTAGCAATCTGCAAACAGGTTTTACCAATCCTGAGGCTTTCATGGTATCCTTAAAAACCCACGCACTATTACCAGGCAATCTGATTATCTTATACGGAACATTCAAAGTTTTTTGTGCCATAAAAAAATCTTCAGCAGCCATATACGGGTGATGATAAAAGTATTTGTAATGATTGTTTGCATGATTGGTACTATGATTTGCAAGAAGTATTTCAGGATAGGAATTTCTAATCTGATGAACTATTTCTTTTAGGTGCTTACTATTAGCATGGCTTCCCACCATAAAAAAAGTTGCTTTCACTTTCAATCTCTTTATCAAATCAAGGACAGCCTGAGTGCCATTCTGAGGACCATCATCAAATGTAAGATAAACATATTGCTTTCCTGAATCATATTTGATGGGTTTCCACAAAAAAGGATTCTGCTTCTGTTTGATTGTAGTCGCTTCCGTATTGATTTTATTCTCCTTAAAAGAAGGATGCGAAACATTATCGCAGTTTGTTAGTAGTAATAAAAGTAACAAAATATTCATACTATAAATTCTTCTTTGAAGAGACATTATCTGAAAATTTGGTGCTAAAGTAATCTTTGTCAAAGACTAAAGATGAATTTTCTTCAATACAAACATTTTTTCAGATTGTTTTAGCAAGTTTTGGCTAAGGAATGTTGCCCAAATAAATTGAGCAACTCATTTTGTATTACAATATGTTTTAGGACGTAAAATCAATAACTTAATACTTACAACTTCCAAACTTTTAATTAATAGTTCTAAGTAGTGATTCAAGTTTTTATATTTGCGCACTTTAAGCAAGAAGAAGAGTTTTCAGATTACTTGTTTTAGACAGGTTCACATAGGTTTTATCAATAATATTAATAATTAGGAAGGCATGTTCAATTCGTTAAGCGAGAAATTAGAATCAGCGTTTAAAAATATAAAAGGTCAAGGGCGTATCAATGACCTGAATGTTGCGAATACCATCAAGGATATTCGTCGGGCATTAATTGATGCGGACGTTAACTTTAAGATAGCGAAAGAATTTACAGATAGAGTGAAGGATAAGGCCGCAGGTGCTAAAGTGATTAATTCTATTAGTCCCGGACAATTGATGGTGAAGATTGTGAAGGATGAGTTGACAGAATTGATGGGAGGAACTGAGGCACAATTCAATATCACTGGCAGCCCTGCAGTTATTTTGATTGCAGGACTTCAAGGTAGTGGTAAAACTACTTTTACTGGTAAACTTGCTCATTATCTTAAAACCAAGAAAGGTAAACATCCATTATTGGTTGCTGCTGATGTATATCGTCCTGCGGCTATTGATCAGTTGACAGTTCTTGCCGGACAGGTAGGAGTGGATATTTATTCGGAAAGAGAAAATACCGATCCTGTTTCTATTGCTTTGAATGCTATTAAGGAAGCGAAATTAAAACACAAGAATGTAGTCATCATTGATACCGCCGGTCGTTTGGCCGTTGATGAAGTGATGATGACAGAAGTGGCAAACATTAAGGCTGCCGTTAATCCAACTGAAATACTGTTCGTAGTGGATTCAATGACGGGTCAGGATGCCGTGAATACAGCAAAGGCATTTAATGACCGTCTCGATTTTAGTGGGGTTGTCCTAACCAAATTGGATGGCGACACAAGGGGTGGTGCTGCATTGACCATTAAATACACCGTTAATAAGCCCATCAAGTTTATGAGTAACGGGGAGAAGATGGATACACTCGACATCTTTTATCCCGACCGTATGGCACAGCGAATCTTGGGAATGGGAGATATCACAAGTCTCGTTGAAAAAGCGCAGGAACAATTTGATGAGGTTCAGGCGAAGAAATTGGAAGCAAAAATCCGCAAGAATCAGTTTGACTTTCAGGATTTCTTAGACCAGATTCAGAATATTAAGAAGATGGGAAACATCAAGGATTTGATGGGAATGCTTCCAGGAATGGGAAAGTTGGTGAAGGATATAGATATCAATAACGACACGTTTAAGGAGTATGAAAACATTATTCGAAGCATGACCCCCAAGGAAAGGGCGAATCCGGAGTTGTTGAATCCAAGCAGGAAGGCTCGCATTGCCAAGGGATGTGGAAAGGATATTGCCACAGTGAACGCCTTTATCAAGCAATTTGATCAAATGAAACAAATGATGGGGTCAATGGCAAAATCAGGAGGACAGTTTCCAGGAATGGGCGGAATGGGAATGCCAAATTTTAGAAGATAAGGAGATAGAAATATACAAAAACATCCCGAAATTCAAATAAACGCAGATAGGAATAGAATCAGCAAAATTTTCGCTTCGTTCTCTAACTTTTATTCAGGTTATGTATCAAAATTTTGATGAGAATGGTTAGAACTAAAGTGACATAGAATACAATATCTAAACGATTTAGGTACTTCTTGACTTTTAAAAATACTAGATAGTCTTTTTCACGGGGATACAAATGCCTTGAATAGTCGGATAGGAAATACCATTCATAAGCTGTTCTTTTCTTTCTTTTAAGTCTCGAGGGTCTTACGCTATATACTGCAACGATTCGTGTGATAAAAAATCCCAAACAGAAGTATAAGCCAAACGAATTAAAAAAAATTATTATTAAGTCTATAATCATTCAATTGTAAATTTGGGAATATTATTATTAAATATTATTGAGTTGCTGCTTTCCTCTTTTCTCTTTATTCTGAACGAAAAATAAGCTAAAAAGCCCGCAAGAATACCATTTATTTCTGATATAATATTCAAAAACCCCTTAAATGGGGGGAATACGTGAAGCTTAAATGACAAATATCAGTTTCACTTTGTAACATTGAAAGTGGTGAATAAAAGTTTTCGTTCTTTAACCTATAATGATTTTGAAACCTAAAAGGGATTCACCAATAGCAAAAAAATAAAGGAGTAAAATCTTAATTACGAAGTACTTTTTTCACTCAAAACATCAAATAATTAGTATAAAAACACAGATTTATCCAAAAAGATTGAAGATTTTTATTTGTTTTTATTGTCTTAAAATATATTGTCCATAGCTCACCAACATTTTTAATGAATATTAATCGAATAATAATGGTTACAAATAAGTTTTTAACTCCTTAAAATATATTATCCATATCTCTCCCATATTTGTAGCTAATAATAATTTATTAATATCCTTACCAAAACATTTAATATCTGTAAATAATGTATCAAAATAGTATAAACCCAAAAAGAAATACGCTAAAAGTATAATCTCAGGCAAAATTTATTATGAAATAATTGGAACAAAAACAAAGATTTAGGTGCCAAATTAATGTATTTGAGTTATAAAAAAGCTTTCGACGATAATATTATTGACAAAAATCAGAACAGGCATTAACCAATGTTAATTTACTATTAATTTTTTCTTTGAATTCTATTGATAATTACGATTGTTTTCGATTACATAAGTCATAAAATCTGTTAAAATCAGACGTTTTGGGTTACCCGTCTTTATTTTATTGGGTTACTTTTCATCTTGTCAGGGAATAAATAGTAACCATGCAGGGTTAAAAAACTAAAACTTCCTTCTCTTCAACGAGTGACTTGCCTGCATAATGAAAGCTATTGCCTCGCCTTCTGAATAAAAAAAGTTCTGACTGAATCGCTTGTCGCGTGAATAAAGATTTTTTTTTGAACCATTAAATTAGACAATTATGATTAAGTTGAATTTGAACACAATCGCAAAAAAGTATTTCTTAGGTAATTTATTAGCCGCAGCACTATTCCTCTCATTACAGGCTTCTGCTGCAAGAATCGAAAAAAATGTGTACTCAGACATTGATACTCATACCGATTCAGTAAAGGTGAATAGATTTGAAGTTAAATATCTCGGCACTACTTCCGGAAACTTCGATTTTGATGTTCGATATACCAATATAAAAGGAAGTAATTTTTATTTTGTGATAAAGGACGAAAATGGCGAAGTATTGTTTGAAAAAGATTATTCAAACAAGTCCTTCCATAAAAAAGTTGAGTTGGCAAAAGTGGATGACATCAGCAAACTAACTTTTTTAATATCAACTGATAAGGAAGCAACCCTTTTTTCAAAGGACATATTCATCAAAACAAAGTATGTAGAGGATGTTTTAGTAAAAATTGATTAATCATCCAATTAACAATTAGTAAATAACTTTTAAAATAGTAATTAACCCGGGCAGCTAATATTTATTTATTAGCTGCTTTTTTTTGTGTGTCATTGAAAAAAAGGGATTAGGCTGCGAATCCTTTTCAATAGCACAATGATGTGTATTTTAACCTTTCAATATTTGTCATTTTTCCTAAAGATAACCTATCAGTCCTCCTTTTTTTTCCGTTAAATTTTGTTTTATAACTATTTTCCAACAGATTTGTATGAAATAGAACATAGTGAGAAATACGCTGATAAATTGGCTGTTGTTTATTTTACTTTCATTGATATGGGGGAGTTCCTTTTTGTTGATGAAGATAGGACTACAGCAACTCAATCCTTTGGAAGTTGCGGCATTGAGGATATTGAGTGCAGGTATTGTATTAATTCCTTTTGCTTTTAGGGCTATCAGGCAGATTCCTCGCAATAAAATAGGGAGTGTAATACTTTCCGGATTGATTGGCAGCTTCTTTCCCGCCTTCCTCTTTTGCTTTGCAGAAACAAAATTGGATAGTTCTCTTACTGGAATGCTCAATTCCCTCACCCCTATTTGTGCGGTTATTATAGGTACCTTGTTTTTTGATTTAAAGGCAGGAAAAAGAAAGGTTATTGGCATCCTGATTGGTTTGGTAGGCTTGTTCTTTTTAGTTTCGCCTAATGGTCAATTACATTTCGACAATCCCTTCTATATTTCTATGGTCATCTTTGCCACGATATTGTATGCCATCAATGTAAATGTTGTGAGTAGAAAACTCAAGGGCATTGGTTCCATCAATATTGCCTCGGTTGCTTTTGTAGTATTAGTGATTCCTTGTTTGCTGATATTGGCATACGCAGGATTTTTCTCCCATCACCTGATGGAAATCAAATTTATACAATCCACTTTGGCAGCTTGTGTATTGGGAATGGGAGGTACTGCTTTTGCCTCCATATTATTTTACATTTTGGTAAAAAGGGCAGGGCCATTATTTTCTTCAATGGTTACTTATGGTATTCCATTCATCGCCTTAGGATGGGGAGTGGTGTATGGTGAGCAAGTGAAATTAATAGAAATAGGGTGTCTTGGAATCATATTAGCGGGCGTGTATCTAGCAAATAAATAAGACTGAACTGTCAACTTTTCCTTATAAAAATCAGGCAAAACAGGGGGAAAGTTCCTTTAGAAAACTCTAATTTCAACGCTATAAGGTTTTTTTGTCAAAGAAAATAATTTAATCGTAAGAAGATAACTATTACCTTCATGTCCGAAAAACACAGATGTATGATACATTTAAAGGTCTATTCAAAACAAGATGTGCTTGCCCACACTACAATTCGCCGGTTTGAAACAAAGTTAGGAGAACGTATTCAGGTTCTTAGAGACCCTAAAAAGATAGAGGAATCCCTACAAAATTCAAATGCCTTATATGTTGTGATTGGCATTTCTGAAAACATCGGATTAAAAGCAAATTCAGGTGAGGGTAATCCTACTGGAATTTGGACTTCATTTTTACGTTCATTCCTTAATACCCAAAGTAATGACTTTCTTAGTGGTGAGGAATTGATATTACTAGGGCATTTCGATTTTAGCGATTTGTCGTATATTATTGAGCAGTCGGCTCAAACATTTGATGAAAAAGTGGATGCATACCGGCATGCTGTAAATATTCTTGATGATGAAGTGGAACAGTTGATTCATATCATCACACAGAATAAAAAGCTTCCGATAGTGATTGGAGGTGGACAAAACAATGCCTACCCTTGCATAAAAGGAGCTGCAAAAGGATGGTTCAAGTGTGGGGCAATTCCCTTTGCACAGATAAATGCCATCAACGTAGATTCCTGTTCTGATTACAGACCCTTGGAAGGACGCCACAATGAGAATGCATTTCGTTATGCCGAAGAAGATGGTTATTTGGAAAAGTATTGTGTTGTAGGATTACACGAAAGTAAAATCCAACAGAATGTCTGGCTTGATATGGTTAATAATCCATTTATTGATTGTATAACTTTTGAAGATATCTTTCTTCACGAGAAAAGAACATTTTTGGAAGCGATTGATCATGCAACAGAGTTTACTATTGATACACTCTGCGGTATTGAACTAGACTTGGGAAGTATTGAAAATGTAGCCACAAATAGTGTATCTCCTACTGGAATATCTGTAAATCAGGCAAGACAATATCTCTATTTTGCCGCAATAGATAGTCAACCAGCCTATCTTCATATCAGTGAAGGGACTATGGAAGGTTCTTCCGAAGACAAAAAAGAAATTTTATCTTCCACTGCTTCATTGGTAAGTTATTTGGTATCAGACTTTGTAAAAGCCCTGCAACAAGGTTATTGAGTTGATTCCTCATTACATTTCTTATAACTCGATGGCATTAAGCGATAAGTTTCGCCTGATGCCATCTTTATTTTGGCAACAAGTATCAGTTCGCTTACAAATATTATCAAGGGATGAGTCTTACCTTTTTTGATTGGATTATTCTCTTTCTTTTCTCCATCCTGATTCATTTTCATCCTATTGAATGCAAAATCATCAGATGCAACGCATGACATTTAATAGAAATTTTGGTGTTTAGTAACTTGCCTTCACACAATAAATTCTTATGTCGCTGCCACAATTCTGTGACTTGTAATATAAAAGTGGAGATAAAAGCAATTGAAAATTTGTTCGATAAAAAACAAATCCTTTTATTTTTGCTAAAAAGGGACATGCCTAAATCTTCAAGATTGAGATACTGGGCAGAATCAAATTTAATAAATCATAAATTGCAATTAAATTATCAACGATTAAATAATAACGGTTATGGCAAGAACATTTCAACTAAAGATTAGTCTAAACCATTCAAAACCCCCGATTTGGCGAAGAATCCTTGTGGGGGAATATTCTACGTTTTATGATTTGCATTTGATTATTCAATATGCAATGGGATGGGATGATGCACATTTGTGGGAATTTAATGTAGATGGAGATACCCTATCAGAAAAATTTACTGATGAGGAAGATGATGACAATTTCTTTGGTATTGACGAAAATAAATCACTAGACCCCGCAGATACCCTTCTTTCTGATTTAATTACCAAAGTAAAAGAAAAATTCAAATATTTATATGACTTCGGTGATAGTTGGGAACACACCATAACTGTTGAAAAGATAATAGAGGAGACTGGGGAACAACAACTACCTTATTGTTTGACAGGAAAATACAACTGTCCTCCTGAAGATTGCGGAGGCATTTGGGGGTATTATGAATTAATGGAAATATTGGCAAACCCAAAGCATAAAGAGTACAAATCAATGCGGGAGTGGGTAGGAGACTATGATGCGGATGAATTTGACTTGGATTTAATTAATAAGAAACTATCAATGTTGGCAGACTAACCATTAATGCAGACCATATATCAAATGATAAACGGAAATTATAAACCCGTACAGTTTGCATTCTTTAATCTCATCTGGTCACATCTAATTTATAATCTTTCAAGATAATCAATAAATAATAACGTTATTTGTGACAAATTATGAAACAAATGAAGGTATCGGCACAAGAACTTTATCGAAGACTTACTGAAGAATATCAAATTATTGGACAGAAAGGGGTTATCAATTTTACGCTAAAGGATTTGACTGTTTCTATTGAATCGAAAGATACGATTGGAAATCTTATTCAGGATTGGTTGGTACAATGGATGAAAAGAGAACAATTTTCTTATGAACAAAACCCAAGTTCACAAACCTTCCCCGATATTTTCCTTAATGTTGAAGATAAAAAGAAAGATCTTTTGGAAATAAAAACCTTTGATTGGAAAAGGGGAGCGGGCTTTGACCTTGCTAATTTTGAATCGTATTGTGGATCTTTGTTAACCAATGCCTATCGGTTGGATTCTGATTACTTGATTATAGCGTATAAAATGGATGATGCTCAAATTACCATTGAAAATGTTTGGCTAAAGAAGATTTGGGAATTAGCTGGAGGAAGTGGTACTTATCCAATAAAAGTGCAGGAGAAAAAGCAAGTCATCTATAATCTCCGACCAATCAGTTGGTATTCCGAACGCTCCACTTTTAAGGCATTTGAAAGTAAGGAAGATTTTTTGAAGGCATTGAATGAAACACGTTATCAATATTCAAAGACTCACCATGATAATTCACATTGGCTAAAGAAAGTGCTAAAGAATTATCAAGAACACACAGGAATTACCCTTTCTATCCTATAAGTACAGGCTCAAACACTTCGGCAAGCCTTTCGGCAACCGCTTTTACTACGTTTACTGCTACTGTATTGCCCAATAAATCAAATCCTTCATTGACAGAAACGGGTAATTCAAACCATTCAGGATAGCCAAATAAACGCAATCCCTCCCTTAATGTCATTCTTCTAAGTCCATTACCATCAGGAACTACCAAACGAGCCATATCTGTAGCCACTAAAGTAGGGGCAATGCCATTAAGATCGAGAACCTTATTTATTTCAAAACTTAATTTTCCAGAAACAATATTATATCCTGCGGGCAAGGATTTATTTTCCTTTCTAAAGGTTTTATTACCCAATAATGTATAATCAGTCACCAAGCTCTTTGGATGTTCATATTTTAAATATCCTTTCTTGACCAAATCATCTAACATTTCCTTCAGGTTAGGGGCGTTATAAAAGGTTTCTATCTGCTTAATAGTTAAAGGAACACCATCCATCCAATCAATGCCAATCTCTTCACTCCATTTTTTATTTCGTCTTGCTTTAAAAAGTTTATTTAATAAAACATTCTGTTCCTTAGTTATCTCTCCCTTTAAACCTATATCCCAACTATGTATATTGTTTTCTCCGCCACGTTTATCCTTGATGGATTTGCCAGATAATTCCTCTAACGTAAAATGTTTAAGTAGCAAATCAGTAAACCGAGTCTTTAGAGTAGGTAAACCTTTGTCTATAATGTGACCTACTTTTTTGTGGGATACCTTAAAATTGTCGAGACTTACGTCGCCATCTAAAATACCCACAATAAAAACCCTTTTTCTAGCTTGTGGCAGACCAAAATCAGCAGCATTCAATACTTTCCAAGATACATTATAGCCAAGTGTAGTCAGTTTATTAATAATTGTTTGTAAGGTTTGTCCTATCTTATCATCTCTTTTAATGCAATCATGTTTTACCAAGCCTTCTACATTCTCCAAAATGAACCCATAAGGTTTTTTATCGGTAAGAATCCTTTCAATTTCAAAGAATAAAGTTCCTCTAGTGTCAAGGAATCCATGTCTTTTTCCACCCGAACTAAAGGGCTGACAAGGAAATCCACCTAATAGGAAGTCGAAGTCGGGAATGTCTTCATTTTTCACCTTGGTGATGTCTCCTACAAAATAATCATGCGAAAAATTATGTTCTAATGCTTTTAAGGCATAGGGTTTAATTTCGGAAGTCATTATACATTTTGTGGTGAAGCCTGATTCTTTGAAGGCCTCTTCAAATCCAAGTCTTAAACCACCAATTCCTGCAAACAAATCTATAAATCTTACTTCTTTCATGTCTATTTAGTTTTATTGAGGCGTGTTTGATAATAGGATTTGGGTTCATGCAAAATGGTTTCCCCTTCAATTTCTGGATTAAAACTTTTAATGCCCATAGCATTCAAACATTGTATCAGGAATGAAGCACTAAAAGTGCCACGACTAATCTTGCTGTCAATACTTGCCTTAGTTTCTTCCACCCCAATATTGTCTAAAAGACTGACCAAATCTTCTGTTGAAATGCCACGACGAACAAGTTCAGACTTTAGCAATCTTTTAGTTTTTTCATTCCAGTCAATATCAATCACATTCATGTATTTGCTTTATTATTTGCAAATATGAGAATTATTAATCAAAAACAAGAATTTATTTTCTAACATTTTTAGCAATTTTTGAGAAATTGATTTCAATATTTGAAGTGAACCCAATCTGTCTCTTTATTATAATACAAAGTGCCTTCAAATGATACTTTCATCATTTATTCTACATCCTAAAATAATAGCTAATTTACTTTTGTTGTCAATTATTAATAATAAATAAAAATTTCTGTATGCATTCTGTTAAGGTATTACTTGTTGACGATCAGATTAAATTCGCTAGTATTTTAAAGGAAACACTTGAATTATTCGAATTCGAAGTCAACCTTTTTAATAGCAGCCGTGATGCTTTAGAATATCTGAAAGATAATAAGCCCGACGTAGTTATTTGTGATGTTATTATGCCCGAAATGAATGGATACCATTTCTTTTCAGCCTTTAAGAAACTGGGAAACTGGGATGTTCCATTTATTTTCCTTTCTTGCAAAAGTCATGAAGAAGATATCAAAAAAGCAATGAATATGGGTGCAGACGATTATCTGATAAAGCCTGTAAAACCACGAGTTGTAATAGATTCTATAAGAACCCAAATCAAGAAAAAAGAAATCCTGGTAAATGAATTCAGGATGATAGAAAAAAGTTTAAGAACAGAGATTGCACAACAAGGCACGATTCTAAAAAAAGAGAACGTGCTGCAATCTCATGTGATTCAGTTTCCTTTTGCCACGATAATGAGATTTGTAAATGTTATTGATTTCCGAAATCCGAAGACCGATACAGGTGAACTCATCAAACGAATCAAGCCGATAGCTCAAGAATTAGACAAGGCTCTTAGAAAAAACACTTTAAATACCAATAAGTCAACATTTCACTAAGAAGGATTTGTTACTTCACATTGATTGAAAGATAATCAGAGATGAATATGGGATTAGTTGAGCCTGAAACTAATACTTTTAATAGTAGATTTCGCCCTTATTCTTACACATTTTTTCCTTTTTTATAACTTCATATCCTATAGAACTTACCACATACAACTTCCGACCGCTATATTTGCCACAGTTATGGAGAATATCAGGAATTTTTGCATCATTGCACACATAGATCACGGTAAAAGTACATTGGCAGATCGTTTATTGGAACATACCAAAACAATTGGTGAACGGGATATGATGAATCAGGTTTTGGATGACATGGATCTTGAACGGGAAAAAGGTATCACCATCAAGAGTCACGCCATTCAGATAAACTATCCTTCGAATGGAACAAACTATGTGTTGAATCTTATTGACACACCCGGTCACGTTGATTTTAGCTATGAAGTAAGCCGTGCACTTGCAGCCTGCGAAGGCGCTTTGCTATTGGTAGATGCAAGTCAGGGTATTCAAGCCCAAACTATCAGTAATTTATATCTCGCAATAGAAAATGATCTTGAAATCATCCCTGTCATCAACAAGATTGATATGGATGGGGCAATGATTCCCGAAGTTCAAGATCAGATTATTGATTTGATAGGTTGCAAGGTGGACGACATCTTGTTGGCGAGTGGTAAGACTGGCATTGGTATTGAAGAAATTCTCGAAGCCATCATTGCCCGTATCCCCGCCCCTAAGGGAGATTATCAAGCTCCCCTTCAAGCACTAATCTTTGACAGTGTTTACAATAGCTTCCGTGGTATCATTATTTATTATCGGATTTTAAATGGAGTGTTAAAAAAGAATGATAAGATTCGTTTCATAGCTTCCGGCTCCGATTATAATGCGGATGAAGTGGGGGTATTGAAACTGACCATGACTGAAAAAGATGAAGTTAAGGCGGGAGATGTAGGCTATCTGATTACTGGAATTAAGAACGCCAAAGAAGTAAAAGTTGGGGATACCATCACCTTGGCCAATAATCCAGGCGAGATGATTAACGGGTTCAAGGAAGTAAAGCCGATGGTATTTGCGGGTATCTTCCCTGTTGAGACAGATGCTTTTGAAGAGTTGCGTGATTGTATGGATAAACTACAATTAAACGATGCCTCCCTCACTTTCGAATTGGAAACTTCACAGGCATTAGGCTTTGGTTTCCGTTGTGGCTTTCTTGGATTGCTTCACATGGAAATCATTCAGGAGCGTTTGGAACGTGAGTTCAATCAAACGGTTATCACTACTGTTCCCAATGTGGGTTTCATTGCCTATACTTCAAAGGGAGAAAAGGTTATTGTAAATAATCCTACCGAAATGCCTGAACCTACAAGAATTGCAAGGATTGAAGAACCTTATATACGTGCACAAATCATTACTTCTCCTGAGTATATCGGTAATATTATGACTCTGTGTCTTGGCAAACGTGGTATCTTGTTAAATCAGACTTACTTGACTCCTACAAGAGTTGAATTGACGTTTGAAATGCCATTGACTGAAATAGTTTTCGACTTCTATGATAAATTAAAGAGTTCCACTCGTGGGTATGCATCTTTCGATTATACACCCATTGAAATGAGAGATGCAGACATTGTGAAGATGGATATTCTCCTCAACGGAGAAAAGGTGGATGCACTAAGTGCCTTAATCCATCGTAGCCGTGCAGCAGATTTTGGCAGGAAGCTTTGTGAGAAGTTAAAGGAGTTGTTGACAAGACAACAATTTCAGATTGCCATACAGGCAGCTATCGGAGCAAAGGTTATTGCAAGAGAAAATATCAGTGCCATGCGAAAGGATGTTACTGCAAAATGTTATGGTGGGGATATCAGTCGTAAACGTAAACTATTGGAAAAACAAAAGGAAGGTAAGAAAAGAATGCGTCAGATAGGCAATGTGGAAGTGCCTCAGGAAGCATTTTTAGCGGTACTTAAGTTAGACTAAAAGTTTATTCATTATTGCCCTAAAGCTTTTGTCAATATCTTTTTGAAACGTTGTACGTCTGCCAATGGATTAATGGGAGTATCATTCATCAGGTATTCAGTTAGTTCATTGGAAAAATAGGGTACTAATGAACATCCTTTAGTTCCCATTCCATTCAATATGCCGATACTTGAATGAACAGGATGGAGTCCAACAAATGGACGACGTTCCATATTGGCAGGTCTTTCTGTAGCCAAATGACCTACAACCTTATAAGGAAGTTTTACCCACATACGAAGAGTCTGTTCTGCCTTAATCCTGAATATGGCAGTAGGATTCAGGTCGCTGAAGTTCCAATCGTAAGTTGATCCTATCCACCATTGGTTATCTTTCCAGGGAACAAGACTTAATCCATGCTTATAAATATTATTCCGTGGTAATCCATCAATCTCAACGATTACTGCCTCGCCCTTGTTTTTTGCATAGGGCAGCATCTTAAACCAAGGATTGTTTACACCTTTCGCTCCATCACAAAAGATTACTTTCTTTGCCTTTATCCCTTTGTATTCAACAGTTTCGTTGGCAACATCATACCCTTCATTTTGATGAGAAATGATTTTCAGGTCATCCACAATAAACTCTTCTTCAATTAATGATTCATTCGACACTAATCGTTTTCTCCATTCAGTAATCAAAAGGAAAACATCTATCAGATAGCAAGGATTAATTTCTCCAATACCATAATTGAAGTTGAAATGTTTCCTCATTTCACTTTCATCCTCAGGACATCTTAAATAATTGTTCTCGACAGGAATCTTATCCTTGAAAGCCAATTGCATCTGTTGAGTAGGATGAAAATCAAGAATATTCTTTTGTGAAATAAGAGAGACATTCATTTCAGCCCCGAAGGCAGTGTAAGCATCGAAGGAATAGGGTAACAGGTTATCAATCATCCAAGTACTCACAATCCTTCGCCCGGTAACCGGATTAATCACTCCACTAGCAATTTTAGAAGCAATATTAGGTGCTGCATCGTCTATCACCATTACCTTATTTCCTGCTTTAATTAGTTTCCAACTTAAGAAGCTGCCAGATAAGCCTTGTCCAACAATTATATAATCTACGTCCATGATGTTTGCAAAGAAACGAAGTTGGAATCAGTAAATATATATAGGATGAAAAATTGTCAATATCCCAACAAGCATTTCTTGAATTACAGCAATTGAGATAATCTGTTTCCACTTTGTCGGATTATGATAAGTTTAATAAACAGTATTCCATGCAAAACAATTTCAGTTACTTTTGCATCCAAAACAATCATAAATGAAGAAGACGCATATAATAATGTTGGTATTGATAGTGATTGCAATCACTGTATTGATAAGTTTTACAGGCAACCTGACTACTTACGAAACTATTGCTTCGGCAAAACAAAAGGACGGAAAGTTCGTTAACCTGATTGCCAAGCTTGACAAAACCCAACCAATGGAATATGATGCAGCGAAAGACCCAAACTATCTTGCTTTTACTGCCGTTGATACTTTGGGAAATACTGTACGTGTTGTTTACCATAATACGAAGCCACAAGACATGGAAAAGTGTGAAAGGATTGTGTTAAAAGGCAAGATGCAGGGTGACCATTTTGAATGTAAGGACATTCTATTAAAATGCCCAAGCAAGTATAAGGACGACGCATCGGCATCATCAAATGCAGCTCAGGTTGGAGGAGAAGCCGCAGCAAATGGAGGGTATTCAAGTTCAGACAGTCTTTCAAAAAAATAGTTTTAGAAGTTATACGTTGTACGTATTAAGTAGTACGTTAAAACGTATAACTTACCACGTACAACTTAAAACGTACAACTTCCAAGTTGTCAAGCAACATTTCCAAGAGTCTTCTCATCACATTATTTGAAAAATAAAACGCTACATGCACTATTCAGCAGAACATTTATTTCCCGGTCAGCTCGGTCATTTCTTTAATATACTCTCCTTCGTTACATCCCTTATTGCCACCATTTCTTTCTTTTGGTCTAATCATATAAAAGAGGACAGTGTTGCGAATATCCAACTGAAAAAGAGTTGGCTTCGCTTTGCAAGGGCTTGTTTTTTTGTAGAAACTATTTCTGTTCTGATTGTATTTTGCACTCTTTATTATATTATTTCAAACCATCTTTTTGAATATAAATACGCTTGGGAACACAGCGACAAGGGATTGCAGGTAGAGTATCTGCTTAGTTGTTTCTGGGAGGGTCAGGAAGGTAGTTTCATGCTTTGGAGTTTCTGGAATTGTGTGCTAGGATGGATATTGATATGGCGAGCAAAAGAGTGGGAAGCAGGAACTTTATTCGTCATCAGCTTTGCCCAATTCTGTTTGTCAAGCATGATAGTAGGTTTCTATTTCTGGAGCGCCAAGTTAGGAAGCAGTCCTTTTTCTCTGTTACGCAATGAAGGTATCCTCGATAATGCCCCTATCTTTCAAGACCCTACAAATGGTGGCTTACGCAGCGACTATCTAACATTGATTAAAGATGGTCAAGGCTTAAATACTTTGCTGCAAAACTATTGGATGGTCATTCATCCGCCTATCCTGTTTCTTGGCTTTGCAAGTACGATAGTTCCTTTCGCTTTTGCTATTACTGGCTTACTCAATAAGAAACATGAGTGGACTAAACAAGCTATTCCGTGGGCGGCATTTAGTGGTGGGGTGCTAGGGTTAGGTATCATGATGGGTGCTGCATGGGCTTACGAAAGCTTGAGCTTTGGTGGTTATTGGGCTTGGGATCCTGTCGAAAATGCTTCCCTTGTTCCTTGGTTGATTGTGGTTGCGGGACTTCACACTAATCTAGTCTATAAAAGCACGGGCTATAGTCTCAGAACCACTTATTTATTTTATATACTTGGGTTCTTACTCGTTGTTTATTCTACTTTCTTAACCCGCAGTGGCATCTTAGGCGACACTTCTGTTCATGCCTTCACGGACCTTGGAATGAATACTCAGTTGTTGTTGTTCCTTCTTGTGTTTGTCATTCCTTCACTTATTTTTTATGGCTATCGCTACAAATCCATTCCTACAATTATAAAAGAAGAAAGTACTTATAGCCGTGAGTTTTGGATGTTTATTGGTTCGTTGGTGTTGTTTCTTTCTGCAATTCTCATCATTGCCAAAACATCCGTCCCAGTCTATAACAAGGTATTTGGTCAGCAGATTGCCCCTTCCGAAGATCCTGAGTTTGCCTACAATCAGGTGCAGGTATTTGTCTGTATCATCATTGGATTGCTTACTGCCGTTACCCAATACTTAAAATTTAAGGAAACTCCAAAGGGATTATTCGGTAAAAAGATTTGGCTTCCAACATTAATTTCAATAGTAGTCAGTGTATTAATCAGTGTTTTTGGCGCCATCAATTACGATAAGAAAGGAGCCGGTTTCTTGGGTGCAATTCACGTGGCAATATTCGGCGCTGTCTATGCAGTGATTGCCAATGCGGCTTATATGTTCTCAGGACTTAATGGAAAGATAAAAGCGGCAGGTTCTTCTATTGCTCACGTTGGCTTTGGATTGGTACTGATTGGCATCTTACTGTCATCGAGCAAAAAGATGGTGCTTAGTTGGAATACCACGGGCATCTCTGTTTTTCAAAAAGATAAGCGGGAAGATCCAACAGAGAATATCACCCTCTTCAAGGGCGTTGCAACGGATATGGGTAAGTACATGGTCACTTATGCCAATGACACTTTTAATACGAAAGAGAGGAAACGTTTTTTTGAAGTCAAGTTCAAATCAAAGACTTCCGACGAGCATTTCACTCTCTATCCCGATTTGATAAAGAACAATAAAGGGATGGATGGTTTTGCGGCAAATCCTGCAAGCAAGCATTATTGGTACAAGGACATCTTTGTTTATATATCCTCTTACAAGGAAAACAATGCTGCGGATACTTCACAGTTTGTTCCTCGCGAAATACGGATTGGAGATACGCTATTCTATAGCAGTGGTTTGATGATATTACACAAGGTGGATGTTAATCCTGCCAATCAGAAAGCAAAGATTTATGAGGGTGAAAATTCCCTCTTTATGGATATGGAAGTTATCTCAAAGGACGGAAGTCACTACAAGGCCAATCCTGGCATTGCCATAAAAGGAACAGTACTACGCAATCTTCCCGATAGTGTCATCTCACAAAGTCTTATCCTGCGATTCAATAAGGTCATTGACCAACAATCTGGCAAACTAGAATTAGGTGTCAAAGAAAGTACGGCAATTACAGACCTTATCACCCTAAAGGTGTACGAGTTCCCAATGATAATAGTGTTATGGATTGGGGTGATTATCACCGTATTGGGCTTTGGGTTATCTGTCATTAAAAGGGTAAGGAAGTTGTAGGTTGAGTTGCGCATGAATGAATTGGGGTGTAAGAAATACTCAATTATCAGATAGCTGGCATGACTCTTCCTGATATGTTAAAGTTTTGTCGTGAAATGTTACTGACAAATCATCAAATAAAACGCAAAAAATGGGGCATTTTTATTAAAAATTGCGTCATCCAAACGTGCTAGTACGAAGCAAAGAAGCATTGTTGCGTCATCAACAATTACTATTTTGCCTTTTAGAAGAACTAGTTTGTCACGCAACAGTACTGTTTTGTCGCAAAACAGTACTGTTGCGTGACTCTTAAAGACTCTTTTGCTCTTAACTATTACTATTTTGGCACACATCAGATCTGTTTTGCAACACAATAGCACTGTTTAGTGATGCAACAGCACGTAAGAATTGACAATTTGACGATTTTAGGCATTAAATTGAAGCTATTGTTGTGATAATAGGCTATATGATCAACAAAAAGAGACACTTTTTTGTACAAAAAATTCCCCTCAAATTTGCCATTTTGGTTTGGATTTATCCCCTTTTTTCAGGACTATATGTTAAAGTTTGGGTGAAAAAAAGATTTATTTTAAAATTAATTCTAGTGAAAATTGACCCATTCTTATTTGTAAAATTCAGTGAAACTAAGCTGTTTAATTGCACCACTAGCGTATTACACATGTCATGTGCTTGCCGTTACTAAAGTTCCACTGACTCAGGTATGTGATGGGTTGTTGGATAATCCTCGAAAATCGGAGGACTGAGGTGCAGCATGTTCCCACAATGCGAGAAATTATTAACACTACTCGTCACTCATATTTCATCCTTAATCTGCTAGGTTAAAAGAAATTTGTTGACTTCGGATTAAATTCAACTACTTTTATGCCTTAATACATATAATGATAGAAAAAAAGGTAGAACACCCGTTACGTACAATAGTCCTTAATTATGATGAAACCAAAACACCCCTTGCCTTTGAAAAAGGACTTTTAGATGCTTATATTAATTTGCACGATGAGACAAATATCCTATATCAACAGGGAAGCAAACTTATCTATGAGTATCAGTTAATGAAACCCGAAATTGAACAAAGTGCAAAAGCATTCGCTCCAATTGAAAAAATAATCAGGCAATTTCTGGAAGAATTAAAGTTTACAAAAGAAAGTAATGATATAGCAATTTTTGAGGATGATGATTTCTTTGCTAGAATGAACGATTATAATACACAGATAAATGATTTTCACCAAAATATATTATTGCCCTTGAGTTGGAAGCAATCAGATCTTGATGAGGAATATCATGAATTTGAAACCAATCTTGAATTATTGAATAAGAAGCTCGATGATTATCAATTGAATTTAGGCAATGAAATATACATCAATTATGAAGAAGCCTCACTTGATTTAGTATCTTACGATATTGATATTGATGATTTTCACAGCACCATGGATAAGTTAAATGATTATCAGGATGAGAAGGACGCCTCTATTGACAAATACAACCTCAATATGAATTGGATAAATGGGGTTTATGTTGAAGCAAGACAAATACAGGAAATAATTCATGATATGCGTGACAAGGACGGCTTACTTGATAAAAGCCTTTCGGATAGTTACGCAAATGGTACTTTAGAGAAAGACAAGATGCCAATGTATTTGATGGAACCGACAGACGATGTAGTGGCTAATTTTAAGAATCTTCATGGAACAATAGCACTGCCGACAGTAACTACGATTATTATGGCTGTTAGTGTTGACATTATAGAGTCGGGTGAAAATATGGTGTTATGCGATTTTATCGCTGGACTTCAGCATTATCCAAAATTGATTGAGAAGTCGCTATTTGCAGTTAGGATTGACATTTTGGATAAGGATGAAACAATATTAACGGAAGATCAATGGAAAGGTTTCCCTCCTCCAATGAGATGGTTCTTCAATTTGAGTTGCATTCCTTTTTCTCTTTTCTTTTTAGAAGATCATGATGCAAGGGCATACGTTGTGATGGGGGATTATTTTGCGGATAAGAATGTGACTGGCGATGGAGAAAGGGTAGCAATCAGTGGTGAGATGCTAAAGGAAGTT